>ERZ773044.4-NODE-4-length-250557-cov-202.936_pt1 | contig 250557 bp, 246 predicted proteins | sample MGYA00511897_ERZ773044 | MGnify/ENA primary metagenome ERZ773044 (study PRJEB29015, sample SAMEA2738116) | human oral metagenome | biome: human oral; feature: human-associated habitat; material: saliva | place: China | collected 2170 ...
TCAATACTTCTACTAACACTTTTTAAACTTTTCACAACTTCTATATTTTCTTTTTTTACTACATTTTTTCTACTTTTTTATCTTATTTACATTGTTTTAAAACTGAGAATAAAAGTTTATAGTGTTTGGTTGATTTAGATAGTTTGGACCTATACATTCTTATCGAATGCTATAGGAGTGTATAGGTTTAACTGGCTATTTTAGCTGAACCTATATCCACTAATAGATTGGTTAGTATTTCGTATTCTATTGCGAATGTAAACCTAACCTTTCTAGGGTATAGATCCTATTAAGATTCCTTGGTATTTAGATTTCGGTATTTGCTTTACGTTGGTATGGTGTTGGTCGTTAATGTTGGTTTGGTTTCAATCTAGGCTTTTCTGGCTAATGTAAAAATGTATGCGCTGTTAGCAGTGTGTTGATCTTCTCTCACGAGAGGTGAAATGCTTTGTTATCGTTCGATCATGTCTGCGATGGGTCTGAAACATGGCTTCTCTCCAGCTTTTCGGCTCGCAAGAGTTGAACCTGTGTAGTAATGCACCAGGGCGAACAGGCGGTACCTCGTTCGACTTAGTAGGCGGGTAGGCTAGTAGAAATACTGGTTTACGGCACGAACTGTAGAGAGGTGTGCAATATCCCAAGAGAGTCCGCTATACGGTCTATCCGGTTCGGCTAGGTAGGGTTTCAGCTAGAGGCAGTCTATTTCTCTGTATCCCGTTGGGTGTTGTTTCCGAAAGGAGATAATATTCAATGCGTAATCCAAAAGATTCTTGATTATCTATTTAGGTGTTCATGTCTTTTTGATTTGGATATTTAAACTGATTTTCAGGAGTCTTTTGAGCTTACGAGTTCCGAATGGAGCTGGGTATCGAGAGATAGGCGGCTTTTAGTCGTCACTTTACTTGGTCGAGCTGTGCGGTTGCTATGCAAGGTCAGGACTTGAGGGTGCGTATGCATTCTCTGCAGGGACTGTTAGGCGCTTCGGTCGAACGGGACTTGTCAGAAGGCTTAGGTTGAAGCTAAACTGATGTTAACGGCTAACGCTGTGCTGACGTAAGGTGAATGCTGAAGTCTATTTACCAGGGAAGGGCTGATAGCGAAAGCTTGATGTTCGTTCTTGGGCCGGCTAGTGATGATCCTGCCTCGTCGTCGAAAGACGGCGGGGTAGGGGAGCTGGTCGGTAATCGGAGGAAAGGAATTGAAATATAACGTATTTAAATCAAAAAAAAAGAAATACACTACTCCCATTACAGGAGTAGTGTACAATACTTTATTTTTTACTCATCTCTTTAATCGTCTTCTATTGTTTGGCAAATATCGTTAGATATCCCTACCATTAACTTTAGAACAAAGTAAGCAATGATCAAACCTAATATGAATTTCATGACTACTCCTTAAATAAGTTAGAAAATACCTCTCTACCTGCTAAGGGTAGAGAGGCAATAGACTTTAGTCTACGTAGTTGTGGAAGAACCGGTAGGCATCTCCCAAGGTATTGAAGAAATGAATACCGCTATTAGTGACTACAATAGAATTAGCACTGTCTGCGACAAATTCAGTACCGATAGGTTGTACTACTGGTTCAGGTTCAATACCTTCAACAGAATGACGATAAGTCTTCATGTCACTAGCTACAGTGAAAGAAACACGATCTTTTTCTACATTAATGTTAGACACTTTAACATTAGTCGAAGAACCGTATGCTTCCATTAGGGATTTTGCTTTATCCATAGCCCATTCGGTATCAGTATCGTAATGACCTTCTTCAGAATCCATTTCAGGGTTATTACCCAATAACAGATAACTTTCTACCAATTCAGAAACTAACATGAGTTTTCCTTTCTAATTTAAGATAAAATTTTACCAAGCAATTCGTTACGCTTAGTCAGATGATATTCGACACATTCATCAGAATCATCAAAGGTAGCTATGACGCCATCTACACTGATTACAGTGTACTTAGCCGTACCAATGAGTAATGTATCACGTATCGTAAAGAAGTGAGGTTTACCATTGATAGTAACACGAGGATCATTACAGGTAATAAAGATACCATGTAAAGGTTTAATGTTTGGATCGCAATTAATTGTGACTTCTTCTACGAAACGGTAAGATTTCAAGTCTTCAATGACTTTATCTAAGTTCTTGTAGAGTGTACTGATACTAGAAGGATTGGCTTCATTTGAATTGATTATAGTAATCAAAGATTCATTTAATGATTTAAACATGATTCATTTCCTAAAAAGATAGATAATGCAAAATAGAAAATACTCTATTCCCTTTTAGAGGAGTAGAGTATTAAAGTTTACTTGTGGTTCACCAAGTTCGTTTTAAACTTAGTAATCTCACAGACCATAGACATAGCCAGAGATTCCATCTCTTTACTATTGGTACGAGGAATCCAAATCGTTTGATTCAATTTGGTTTCCTTACCTATATTGAGGTATTCCACTTTAGTCTTAATGACTACAGCAGATACCCCATGTCTGATCATGAGGTTATTGAAATCCTTAGACAGAATTAGAAGTTTATCCAGATCCTCATGATTAGCGTGGTTAACCACCTTTTCAAAAGTCTCTAGATATTCATCCACTTTTTTATTCAGTGAATTATTCCCTTCCAGTTTTACTAAGTCTGCAGTGTACTTTTCAGAATACACCATTGATTTAGTAATGTCTTTAAGAGAGATGTTAGAAACATTCTCAAACTTCACAGTAGTATCAAACATCTCTTACTCCGGAATCCATTGATCCATGATGTCACCTACGTAAAACAACATTACGTAGATGAATAGTACAATACCAATAGCCAAAATGGCTGCTGCTATCGTTTCTTTACGATCTTTACTTAACTTCATTTACATTACCTTTCGTAGTGATTTTAGAGATTGATTTATAAAACTGTTTACCGATCATTAATAATTCCCCATCGGTATAAGGGAGTAACTTTTCATCAGAGGTATTGTGGTAAGTTATACCATCGATAATGATAAACTTCAGATTCAGTTTATCGAGCATTTCATTAATCGCATGACGATTACGACGAACATGGCGCTCAGATTCACAACTTGCTAAGATACCGTGATTGAATTCATGAAGACCATCATTCATGAATGAAAAGTCATTTATTTCATTACCGTACTCAGTTAACAGCATTTCTACGCTTGTACGATATAGTTTAATATGGTCATTCAATACTCGACGAAATACTTTATTTTTAGTAGTACTGAATTTGTACCATTCGGTAATAGCCAGATAAAGAGCTACAGTACCAAGAATGCCGACACAAGACAAGAATATAATTTTAAACATGATGTTTTCCTTTATACAAAAGTTAGAATAGAATAAATTACAGAAGAGGGATTATATGAGGAAGAACGAATTCAAAACAGATATAAAAGAAGAGAGATCTTGATCAGGCAAAATCTCTCCTCCACTTAGTGTCCTGATTCACTAGAGCTAAGTAGAATGGCTAGAAGCAGTCTACTGATTCTAGCCATTCATTGAACAAGTCGTTAGTGGCTTGTTCGTATCTGTCGAGAAACTCTCGTTCCTCTTTAGATAGTGTACGACCATTTAATTCCTTATTCCGAAGGAATTGAACAGTATGTTCAATATCCATACTTTCACCTCCTTTCTACGACAAGAATATTACTCTAGGATACTCGCAGTATCCTAGAGTAATGTCGTTTATGTTTACTACTAAAATAGCAAAAGATTAATGTTTAGATAAGATACCAAACATTTCTTTACTAAAGTATTGAACCCGTTTAAAATCAGGAAAGGTTCAATCTAATGATATATATCTATTTTAATCTAAATTATAGACAGAAAGTTTGAATGAAAAATGGAATTCGAAGATAAAGAATATAAACAGATTGAAGCATTCTTAGAGAAACAAAAACCTAAGGTAAGAGCTAATGCGACAATCATTGAAGCTGAAGAAAATTACCCTTACATGTTACATGGTTCTATTAACGACAGTATTAAAGTATTCACTCCTCGTCTAGCAGAACGTTATGCAAAAGGATCTGAAGACAGAACAGTAGAACGTGTCCATGTAGCAGAAACCCTAACAGGATGTATCATGGGTATGGATGAATTAACTGGCTACCTGCAATACAATATTGGCGAAGAAGAAACAGAAGTCTTTAAAGGTGGTTGGTGTATTTACGCGATTCCTTACAAGTATGCTTTAAAACCTAATGTTAACCTAGTATACGATGCTGGACGATCTAATGAAGTTTGGTTAGTTCCTTACTCTAAAGAAACCAAAGAGTATAAAGGTGAGATCATTGCTAAAGTATTTTTAGAATCGATGTCTTATACTAATTTAGGTATGGATGAAAATAAGAATACTTTAAGAAAGTATATTACCACTTACATTGTAGAAGTCATGAGTAAATCGATTAAGATTGATCAGTCTTCTAATAAGCAATACCCTAAAGGGTACTATAAAGTAGAGATTACTCGTACTACAGAGAATGGACATCATGTTAATCATTCTTTCAATGAAGACTTAGTAAGAGTACAGAAACTAGACAAAGATGAATACAACAAGAAAAAGAAAGTGATGGCGCCTAAAATGCTTTACAAAAATAAAACTTTTTTCAATTGGTAGTACTTATATATGAAAAAGTTAACACAATCTGTTTACACTCCTTAGCAAAAACAATTGTTTGACTCGGTTCCTTATGTTTACATGACGCTCTCCTTATGTAAAACACAAACCTAATGCCAATGTCTTTACTGATCTGATTCATCGTGTTCTTCAGTAAAGTTTAGATAATCGGGAGATGAACTTATGATTAATTGGCGCTTCCACGAACAAGTAATTTGATTTGGGTTTCTTGTTCCTAGTTATGTTTTAGGCATAATTAGTCTCCATAATAGTTCTGGGCTAACCTCTCTACTCCTTATTGGGGTAGAGAGGCTCTAGCTTTTATTTTCATCTATTCTATTTTAAATGAAGCAATACTCTTAAATTTTATTTAAACCGATAAAGGAAATACTATTATGGAAATGACCATTACTCGTGCTTTGTCTCGTACTAAAGTCATCAAGAAACGTTTGGACGAATTGTCTCGTGAAGCATTCGTAGGTTATGTACGTAAAGCAGAAGCTGAGAAATTAGGTGCTCAGCAATATGCCAAGAATTCACAATCTTGTTTTGATGAATACCAATCTCTCTTGAAAGAGTTTGTAGCGATTAAAACCGCTATCCACCAATTCAACGACACTAAAGAAGTTACCATTACTGAATTTGGTACTTTCACTGTAGCACAACTTCTGGTAGAGAAATCTATCTTGGAAGAGCGTCGTAAAGTGTATCGTAATATTCGTGAACAAAACCGTGTTGCTTTGAATACCATTAGTGCAGCAGAAGAAGATATTGCCTCTTCTGTTTCTAAATACTTGGCTACTCAAGACAAACAACTAAGCGAATCGACTCCTAAAGAGTTCTTGGAAGATTTGGCTAATAAATTTAAAGAAGCCAAACAAAAAGAATTGGAAGTCGTAGTAGTATCTGGTTTTGATCATGCCAAATGGCTGGAAGAAGAAGGCAAACGTATTGAACTCTTTACTGCTGAGATTGATACTATTCTTTCAGAAGTCAATGCCACCAACATCATCAACGTAACTTTCTAAATAAAAATATTTAGAGTTACCTCTTTTATTTGAGAGGAATATTCAATATTGTTCTAACAGATACGCACTTGATCGTTTTTGTTTATCTTTGAGTGTGTTTAGGGCTGGTTAAGATAGCGTATCTGCAGAATAGCTTATTGCATTTCTCTCAACCCATGGAGGAATCCCCTAGCGGCAATGGGATCTGACTGTAAATCAGACGCGAAAGCTTCGAAGGTTCGAGTCCTTCTTCCTCCACCAGTTTTTAAAGATATGTTAATCACTTACCGAATATCAGTAAAGTGAAGATCCTTGAGAAGATATGTGAAGAGTCAGCAAGCAAACTAGACTACGTCCTAAATACTTATATATGTATTTAATCTAGGAATGATTAAAATTGATCCGTATACCCGCCATAATTGGGTAAAGCGATTAACCACTGTAAGAGACAGTGCAACCTTAACGTTCTAAAGATCAAAGCTCTAAATACATAAAGTTCAAAGTTTTAAAACGGTTACGGAATAGTCTAAGAGAAAGGTAACCAATGAAAAGCTTTAAACCTATATAAGTTAAAAGTTCTATCAAATCCTACTTCTGTGGTTTATTAAGGTATTCACCCTTTCTGATTCCCGTAGGCTGGTTTGATGGTTAACATATCTCCCCTACCCCCGCCTCTACTTAGTGAAGACCAGGCTAAGTAATGTATTGATAAATTGCTCTGCGACTCCTGCCTTTCCATCGACCCACTGGAGTAATTTATCACTGGCGCTTCTTACGAGACCGTAATGTCAAAACGTGTCCTAATGGCTATTTGGATTGGGAATGTGAACGACATGGGTATAGAAAGTCCTTTTTAGGATGGATAGTACCTAGGACATTACTATGAGATTACGGTCTCATCCTTATATTTCTGTAACCTAGTAACAGGTATAGAATGTGAGTTATTTTCAATTTCATGATGACTACTTCGAATGCACTCTCTACCTATTCGGGTAGAGAGTGTACTTTTTTATGTCTTTATAAAATCAAAAAAAATACTCTCCCTTTTACAGGAGAGTATTTCTGATAGATGGTTTAAACGTTTTCTACAGTACTATATGTTCCCGTATCGTAAAGGAACCATCAGTTGAATCTGCTTTACATTTCTTACTATAAGCTGAGATCAGGTTATCTAACTCTATACGGTCATCCACACCAATGATATAGTAGGTTATATTCACTAGATCATTTTTCTTTACCTTATACCAACCATTATTTAACTTAATAGCGAATGTCCGTGTGTAAGTATCTTTCAAATAGTTACCATGTATCTTAATCGCTTTAAATATAAACAATAGATCATCGTAAACACTAGGATCTTTCAGATAATGTTTGATCAATATAGAGAATCGTTCAATATATCCATTTAAACGACTCGTACGAGATAACTTATCTTCAGATTCATTAACAATCTCTACTGAATTGATATCGAGACTAAATAGATCTTCCATTCTTGTTTCCTTTAACCATATACTGGAGGAGGTCTTTTCACGACCTTCTCTTTCAGTATATAAGCAAAATTTATCACAGTTGGTTCGGCAATTTGATCGATGATAACTTTAAATAGACTTCCATTAGGGGCAACCAAAAACCAATCAAAGCTTTTCATAACGCCAAAATCAACAGAGAAATACAAACCAGCTAAATTAATAGCGATTTCTCTTTTGCCATCATACCTGCTAAGAAGATTAGCCTCGTCCATGATTTGATAATAAAGAACAGACGCATCGTAAGTTAAACGTACTCGTTCATGCATGTCTTTAAATTCATCACATTCAATAATCTTGAATAGTTTCCTTTCCAGATCTTTAATCAACTCATCGAGTTTACCTTCTTTTACTTTTGGTTCTACTTCTTCTGATTTAGATTTGTTAACAATTTCTACCGATTCTAAATCGAATGTAAAAGCTTTAGACATAATACCTCCTCAAGATATTTGATAAGAAATATCGCCCTTATCACCAGTAAATTTAAGACTGATCATTTTAGACAGCATGAAGATACTTCGGATAGATTCTGCATCTTTAAAGTCTTCAGGACTTACTGACAAAGACAGGTAACCACTGTTCCAGACATGAGTAATGTTATTAATGCTAACACTAGATAATTTAACACACTTGTGAAAGTCATTTGGTAAAAGCAATACATCAACAAAGTCAAAGTCACCTTGATGATTATTATCAATGATCTTTACTAATTTATTGAAATTGTCTTCACCCTTCAGTAAGTAGTATTTGTCTTTCTCATGACTCAGTGCAATGACTAAACCAGTACCCTTTACTCTAGTGAGACGAACAAAATAACCACATCCTGTATAACACTCGATATGTACGGAGAGTCCATACTTCTGGATTCTCTGAATGCCTTCTTTCAATACCAGGTAAGTAGCTTTCTCTAAAGAGACTTCTTCAAACTTAATGTTTTTCACCATGTTTATACTCCTGCGCGACTTCTTCTGATGATTTTAGAAGTCATTTCGTGTTGTTTAATCAATTTAGCATAGAACGTTTGCATATCGTGATTGTATTTACGATTATCACCTACGTCCACTACAGTACCAATTCCCAAAGGTGAATTCTTACCATTAAGAGATTCTAGAACAGGATAGAGTTGTTTAATCTTTTCTAAGACGTAATAAGCATCTCCTGTGATACGAGTACCAGAATCGAAGTTGTGAACACACATGTAATCATCCTTGGTACTGGCAGTAATGACATGTCCTGGATGGATAGGATTCTCGTAAATAGTAAAGTCATTCTTATCTTCAATATCAAAACCAATATCTGCTTTCTCATTGATTTCAATATCACCAGATAAAGTAGCATTACCATAGACACGAATTTCGCCATTCAAAGAAACATCTTCCATGACGATGGCGGTATCCGTTACCACGACTTTACCATTCAGTTTAGCAGTACCTGTTACAACAGCTTCTTTCATGATAAAACAGTTACCATTGATTTCAGCACTGCCTCCAACGATAGCGGAATCTTTAACAGTAGTCGTACCTGCCACAATAGCGTGGTCGGTAACATGGGCATGATTCAATACAGAAGCATCGTCCATAACGACAGCTTCTTTACCTACCCACGCCATACTTCCTTCTTTGAAAGAGAGATTGCTTTCTTTAGCAATATAACCACCTAACTCACCTTTCTTCACAATACCAAAGTCTTGCAGAGCTTTGATACGATAAACCGTTTGTCCATTAATAACAACATGGTCATTAGACAACATAATGAATTTATCATTATCAGAAGACATCTTTATCTTAGTAGGTGATTTAGGTTTCTTAGGTTTATTACGACGGTTAGGAAAGATACTGTATACGTTAGTCTTGGTAATTTCACAAATAGCCAATGCAACATAAACAGAAACGGTAGTGTTCTTAGTAGGGCTTAAGATCTGACTTAAGTTACCTTGAGTCATACCCAGTTTTTCAGCAACCTTAGTGATGTTTAAACCACTTTTATAAATTGCTTCACGAAGATTCTCTTTAATGATTAAGACATCTTTTTCAGATTTAGCAAACGGTTTCATTTTACAAATTCCTTTAAAAAGTTAGATTAAAATAGATTGGGAAAATTAGTTTAGCAGTTAGGAGTATATGAATGGGAATCGAAAAAGGAGAAGTGCGGTTACACCTCTCCTTTACTTAGTGTCTTAACTACAACTTAAGATACTAGGGTTTGGATGATTAGAATCAGTAGACTGCTTCTAACCATTCTGCGAACAGTTCATCGTTCGCTTGGTTATACCAGGCTAGGAATTCCTGTTCTTCTTTAGTTAGCTGTATCCCTGAAAGACATTTATCTTCCAAGAACTGTGCTAAGTAAGATTCCACATGATTCACCTCCTTTCTGCTATGGGATTAGTTCTCTTATTAAGCTTTGGAAGAGAACGATAGCTACGAACATACATTATTGATGCTCGCACGTTAATAGTATATGTTTAAAACATATTAAAATGCTCCTCTCTACCCGTAAAGGTAGAGAGGGGCGATATGTTTTATGTTATTAGATTTTGCCAATCCAATTTAATACTGTCTTTAGCAGAGGTGTGCATACCTTTCATCGAGATCAACATGATCTTAGAACCAGGCAGGGCATTCACAGAAGCAATACCATTAGGATAACTAGAGATGTTAGGACCTGCACAATGTTCACAATAACTATTGTTCTTGTTCACACACATACGAGGAGATCTCATCATCACTTCTTTACCCGCTAATGAAGCAATGTTCTCTTCAGTAATCTTAATGGTTGTTCCATTCTGAATAAAGTAGTAATCCAAGTACTTCTCATTCTTTTTAGAATCTTCATCGAAAAGAATCGGTTCGCCGTATTTGGTTCCACATTCTTTCCCATCGACTTTCAAGTTAGCAGCAGACCTTACCGCATTCTTCACGTCCACACCACCTTCTTGCGTCTCTAAACCCCGTCCAATGGAGCCTGAGTAAGCATCATTGACATAGGTAGAAAGATTCTTAGGATCGACACCTTTATTCAAAGGACGATTGATGTAAGTAGGTTCTTTCGTATCATCCAATCCTTTAGCAAAACCAAAGTGATAAGTCAAACGTTTACGTGCATCATTAAAGACCTTACCTGAAATTGCAAATCCCATAAAGTCATCGTCTTTCAAGTAATCCTTATCGATCTTCTTCAATTCATCGTCAATCATGGTTTGAACAATAGGATCGTCTAACTTATCTTTATACTCTGTAAACAATTCTTTCTTACGTTTCTCTACAGCAGGATTAGAGATAATGGCTTTCTTCGTAATAGAAGGTACAACAGTCTGTGTAAAGTTAGAAAGATAAATAGCATTCTCAGCAAACTGTAAATACTCTTCCGTAAAGATTTCACCTTCTACTAAATCATTCTTCACTTCATCACGTGAACGTTTCCATTTACGAATAAACAGTTTCTCTACATCAGAAGGAAAGAATCGTTTATTGATGTAAGGGACTTTACCTTTAAAAGGATCAATGACCAATAAGTAATTCTGTAAGAGATTACCTGCAGAAGTTTTCATTTCTCCCCAATTAGGAAAAATAAAACCATTAGGTACAGTAATTAACTCTTTAAAATCCAATAAAGGTTTAGAAGTATCTTGACCATCGTCAATATACTCTTTCGTTCCAGTATCTTCATTTAAGTAGTAATAACCATTAGCATCAGCTCTTACTAAGTAATGTTCTTTCTCATCGGTACGAAAGATAGACAAACAACTCTTTACCCAGTAAGCATCTTTATACCATTCTCTTTTCATTCCGGTTAACCAGAATTCATGTTTCGTCATTTCACACCTCTTGTTTTGATTTGGATCTCTTGTACTGCTCGCATGATGATGTCGTGAGATTGAGAGTCAAAGATGTAATTATCCAAATGGGATTCAATCGCTTTTACCGTATCGTTTGCACCATCTGAAGACATTAGACCAAACAAGTATAAGTTGTAAGCCATTTCTTTTAAATCCATCTCAAAGACTTCTTTACCATAAATCGATAAATAGCTTTTTAAAGACATGCCTAAGTTCACACCATTACGAATCAATTGAATTGCATAGAAGCTATCGTCTCTCACTACAGACATGAATTCTTTAATACGATTAGAAGCACCAATGACATCAAATTCATGTTGTTCTGTTACTTCTACTTGTTTCTTTCCTCGTAAGGTATTGACCAATCGTTCACGAGTAAACTTAGAGATCATCTCAATGGTTTGGCCAAATTCAGATTCATCGATCGTTAATCCCCCTACAGTATTTAAAAGTTCGTAGAAGGTAACAACATTGTCTCGATCTGCTTCTAAAATTGATAAAGCAAAATCCACTTGTTCATTGTTCTCAATATCAATAGCTTCTGAATAGATTCGATATAAAGTAATCGGATCATGTACAAAAGATTCAGAAGAGATAAATCCAATCTCTCCCAATAATTCGTCAAACTGATTACGAATAAAGTCTTTAATTCGTAAAGTTAATTCATTGATATCCACATCGTCATTACTACCACGGATCAGAATCTCTAAGTTATCTGTCCAATCTTCATGAATCCCGTCGATAAAATCAATGGCTTCTTTATACTCTTTCGCTTCCTCTGGAGTCCAGTAATCGTCGATAAAGTTTAAGATCAAATTTGCCATAACGCTTTATTCCTAATAATTAGAATTTAAATATAGGGTTAACTATATATGTGATGATTTCTATTTTCATAGCTATGGAAACAATAATAGAAATAATCTAAGAATATTCTGAATGAATCAAAAACCTTTTCCCAACAAAACCCATTAGCTAATGGAGAATTTATTAAAATGTCAAAAATGGATAACCGCATTAGTTTGCATACAGGTATCCCAAGCTTCGATAAGCTCACTGTCAAAGCCAAAGGTATTAACCTAGCCCCGAACTTAGAAACCAAGTTTAAAAAGGCAAAGCGTCAAAAAGTACTCGATATTGATCCTAAACGTCCTTACGTGAAAGCGCGTGATGGCGAAGCCAAAGTCATTGAGCGTGTTTCTGCTATTCCTGAAGAATTGAAAGATCAATTCTCTCAAGATGAGTGGGATGCTCTGCATGACTATACCTTCGAATCTTTGGAATCGACTTACAAAACCATTAAGTTGATGATTGAAGCGCCTACTAAAGCATTCAAAGAACTCTTGACTCAAGATGAGAAATACAAACCTTATGTTCAAGAAGTAGAGAAACTGAAAACCATGCTTGCCATGAATACTTCAGATACTCGTGATTTGGTCAAAGAAGTCAACTCTATTCGTAAGCTTTACGAAAACTTCTTGAATGAAGATGGCGCGGTAAAATCAGATGTCCCTACTCTAGATGCTTACATCATTGAAAAGATCATCGACATTAAAGCACGCTATCTTGTTTGTACAAACCGAGTACGTGCGATTACTGAACCACTCACTAAACATGTTTCAGATTTCTTCTCAGCCATGAAGTTTGGTTATTACTTAGACCATCCTGAAGAAGCACCTGAAGATGTGAAGAAGTTCATCGAAGAACGACTCTATCAATACACCAATACTACTCCACCTACCCAAGACCACATTGAGGAAGCCAATCATGTCGGACAATGAAATTAACGAAATCAAACAAGAAGACATTCAGCCTTCTGTACAAGAAGAAGGTGTATTGCCTCTGTCTGATCATGTAGAAGTCAATGAATCCACTTTGGCTCCTTCTACTTTGGATGAAGACGAAGACGATGTCGCGGTATTCAATCCACCTACTGAAGAGAAACCTGAAGAAGCTAAAGAAGAGAAAGATGAATACACTTCTTTAGAAGAAGATCTTCCAGTATTGGGTACAGTAAACACTGAACCTGAAAAGAAAGAAAAAGAAACAAAAGAAGTTTCTAAAGAAGAAGTCGTACAAAAGCTTTTAAAGATTGTCGGTAATGATAAAGACGATGTGAATCTTTGGACACCTTCTATCCGTGTATTGGGTGAAGAAAACAAACCCGCTTCTAAAGATGTCCTCTTGGATCCTAAACGTCGTATCTTGACCGATATTGAAAAGATCGACTATTCTGATCCTAAACAGTTGGAAGAAATGATTCAATCCATTTCTATTCCTGCTGAATCACCTGACAACATGGTACGCTACTTGGTAGAGAATCCAACGAACTTGGAAGAAGAGAATCCTACCATGATTGTTCAATCCATGTCGGATGCTCGTGAACTCATCTCCCAAGACTATCGCATGTCTGAGAAAGCATTGAATGAAGACGATATTGAATTGACTCAAGCAGTGTACTTGGATGTAGATCCTACCCAGCGTACTCGTTCACGTCGTACCAGTATCAAGAACACTGGTGGTAACCTAACAGGATTGCGTGCTAAAGCCGCCATTATGGACGCGCTAGGCATGTCTACGCTCTTTACCTTGGTTCTGCCTCACTCAGGTCTTGTTGCCATTGTGTCGCCTCCTGTAGCCGCAGAAATCATTGACTTCCAATACATCTTGGATACGTCTAAGATTAACATTGGTCGTTCTATTGGTGGTTCTAACTACGGCACAGCGACTTGGTACATTAACGATAAATTAGTCGATTTGTTTATCAGCAAATTGTCTTACATTAACCTGAAAGACTCTTCACCTGAAAACATTCGTGCACTCTTAGACCCAATGGATATTCCGACCATTGCTTGGGGTCTGGCTTGTACCATGTATCCTGATGGTTATGTATTCAATCGTACAGCACTCTTAGACAATGGTAAGGCAGAACATGTACGTGGTCGTATCTGGTTGCCCGATATGGCAATCTATGCAAACTCTCGTCTCTCTACTCGTCAGAAACAACATCTGATTAAGGCAGAGAATACTGCGATGTCTAATGAAGAAATCCTCTCCTATCGTCGTGACTGGAAGAAAGAGGAAGAAGTACCTAAGTTTGAACGTTTGATCCATACTCGTAAGATCACCCGTAAAGCCGGTACAGAAATCCAAGACATGTACGTAGAGTTGGGACAAAGTAATATGGAAAACTATGTAGAACATGGTTCTGCATGGGATGTTTACATTAAAGATGCTGTAACCGAAACACTCTCTATGGCGTCAGATGAAAACATTCGCTCTCGTTACTTGTCGGATAAGATCCAAACGACTGCATTGCGTGAATATTCTCACTTCATTCGTAAGATTCGTATTGAGCGTTATTTGGAAGGTTCTGATAAGTCAGAAACCATTACCATTGACATCGATTCTCAAGAGTCTTTGACTGAAACTTTAGATAGTCTCTCTAATGTACCTGAATTGCGTAACAAGTTAATTGAGATTGTTGTAGAATACATCAATAAACAAATCAAAGTGGTTTATGGTGTACCGACTGTTTCCGAGTATGAAGAGAAACACAATGCTTCTCCAGTAAGTAATAAGATCGTACCAATCAATACGGTTATTGCTTTTTTTACACTGACCGCTCGGATTTATCAAACACTCGGGATCCGGTAACGGGTAACGTATCCACTGTAGTAGAGGGATCCATTAAGGATCCCCTATTCGGTGTGTCTTATGTCAAACGTTCAGAAGTCTATTCTGAATTAGAAGGAACAGACGAAGGCGAAGAATCTGTACCCATTAATGTTAACAATGAAGACTTCTTAAGAGTTCTAGTAAGTTCAGGTGCCAAACCCATTAAAGATGATGGGGAAATGCACTTATCTTTATTATCGTTACATGATGCGTGTTATGGATTAGATTCTCATTCGGAATACGGGATTGAGAATCCTGATGGATCTTATCAGCTCTCTCATGATTCCTTACGTCCCATGACGATGAAGAAGCCTTATGATTTAGTCGGAGAAGGATCTTACTTATCTTTACTCTCTGAGGAATTTGTACTCTTTGAAGTATACCAGAATACTGGCATTACTTTACCTCAATGGTTACAGATGACTCGAGTCGAACACAAGGTAATTAAGAAAGCAGTCGATCGTAAGAAAAAACTGCAGACATCGATTAATGAACAGACCAATCAAGAACTGAATGAAATGGCAAAAGAAGTAAAAAAATAAATCTGAAGTGGTAACTAAAAAAAGAAAATACTCTCTACTCCAAATAAGGAGTAGAGAGTACTTCTGAATTTATGTCTTATATTATGCAAAGATACTCTTGTCCTTGGTTCTTTGCGATAACAGCAAAATCTAGTCAGAAAAAATGTTGCTTAGCATTAAGCAACGGAAGAAGCAGAGACGACTACACTAGGTAGGGTCTCTAGCCGATTCCATATACTCGTCTACCACTTACTTACTACTCTACTCCCGTATAGGAGTAGAGTAGAGTGGTTTTATGTTTTATGTTTTATGCTAGATCTTTCATCAACATAGGTGCTGCGTGAAAGAAGTTGGTTTCAGTGATACGACAAACAGCGTAGACGACACCAATAGGGATAATCAGATTACGTCCTTCTGCAAAGTAGTTGTTAATCGTAGAGTAACCTACATCCATATACCTTGCAACATCTTTTAAAGTCTTATTGTTACGTGCTAAGATGAGTCTCAAGTTCTTACGTAACTCACGATTCATCTCATGGATGTATTGGTTATTAGACTTCTTAATTTCTACTGTACCCAATTCAGTTTCAGTGAACATTTTCTTTTCCTTCTCTTCTTGCTTTCTCAAATGCCAGCATGTCTTTCATTAATCCATATCCCTCACGAATACGGAAGTACTTAATGTCAGGATCACCTCGATAATCACGATCTCCTAAACGAGCGATCGTTAATCGACAAGCTTTCTGGAAGATCCCTACATCAACATACTGGAACAAAGTATCGGTTTGTTCCAAATAGTCTTTAGAGATCTTAATAGCCGGTACTTCTACAGAATTGACAAAATAGAGTACTTCTTTCATCTCTACAGCTTGTTTATACAAATCCTTACAAATAGCTGTCATGCCTTTTAAGGTTTCTTTCAACAGAGTATTATTGAGATTAATCAATACTTGTGCTTCTTCATCTTCTGCTTGAATCTCTTTCTCTACTAACTCCAACATTACCTTAGTCAAGTAAATATTTTCTGTTAAGAAAGCAAAGTCAGAAATGGCAGATTCCTTAGGTGTGCCTTTATAGAACTTCTCGATATTGGCTTTGATTTGAGAAATGAGTTGTTTACGGTTATTCGGATCAATGGGTTGAGTTTCTTGCTCATTTAAGATATCCGTCATGATCGTACCGGATACGGAACCACGATGGATAACATCTAATCCTTTAGAACACTTATTGTATACCATCATGTTCTTAGGATTGATATTAGAACCTGTCTTAATACGACGATTCTTTAAAGTCGCTTGACGCTTCTTCGCTTTAGCAGCTTTACGTTGGTCTTGTCTAGACATGATAATTTCCTTTTACAAAAGTTAGAATAGAAAGATAGGATATAAATTAAAATCCTATTACACTTAAATAGTATAGATTTATTTTAAAATAGAAAACATAAAAAAGAGAACTCTCCTCTACCCTTTCGGGAGAGGAGAGTAAAACGAGTAAAGGAACTATGTAGGAATTGCCACGCCGCCATAGTCAAATGAAAAAGCAAATAAAAAATGTTGAACGGGATTAAATACGTCCGTCAGTAAATAACCCCGCACAGACTACTCCGATAAGAATAGTCTGTACGTGATTATCTAACCACTAATGGAACAAACATACATCAGGAAATGAAAGAGTAATCTAGATATACCCGAGAACCAATCGATTACTCCTTCATAACTAGATGTCGTCTGTATTTTTCTTATTAAGAGTCTCTAAGTGCGAATACTTGATCCTCATGCGTGCGATACGTTTACTGGTTTTGTATTTGGCAGAAGGTGCGACCCCTCTTAAAATACGATCGTAATGCATTTGTGCCTTGCGTTCATTCTCCTGACGGAGTTGACAATTACTTAAGATTTTTCCCATTTTAAAAAGTGAAGTAAGATTTGAATTAAATAAAACAAATGTTACCTAATCACTTTTTATTTAAAATAGAACCAAGGACTGGTATCTATTTCAAGGTATTCTTGACCAGGTAACATTTCCGCAAGAATGAACTGTCCGTCACCTAGGTATTGTTCTACAACTAAACTATAGTAAAGCGTAGGACTATTGCCTAATAAATCAGCAACCTCTTGTCCACTCATAACTTCATGCACATTGATTAAAAAATGGTACATGCAATCAATGTAACTGTTACATATAGATATTGCTAAATCGTCAAGAATATACGCTTCATGCACTAACTTACTGTATAAAGTATCGGCTGTTAATTTAATCGCCATTTGATCTTTAAACATAGGTTCATGTGTATTGATCATGTTGTAATGACGATTGACTTCACGTCTACCTACGTTCAAGAGCAATTCATTAATCACTTGAGCATGATTGATCGTGAATCGATTTTGTACCATGGTATCAACGACCCTAAACGTAGGACCGATGTTTACCATGATTCTTAGTCTAGGTCTATTCATTTCTATTCTTTCGTATAAACAGTATAAAGCGTATTCGCTATTACCAGTAATTGCCTAGGGGTCAGGTCAGGACTAATTTCCTGTTTAAAGAAAATTTTACGAGTCAAACCAAACTTAATAATCCCAATACCTTGTAAGTAACCAATTAGGTAACCAATGAAAGTCTTAACAATAATGATATCAATCTTATTATCACTATTAGTAGCTCTAAAAGCAAACTCTAATACTAAGCTATCGATTAGTTGTATTGGATCCATTCCTATTGGAATATTGAATTCCTGTAAGACATCTAAGATGTAGTTTAAAGAATGTAATCCACCACTACTATTGACATTAGTATCGTTAGCTGTATCGTAGAAGACTTCTTGTAAATTGACATAATGGGAATAGTCAGCTTCCCATTTAGGAAAGCTGACAAAATCCATGTGTCCTAATATAAGATCGTGTTGCATACCACATCGTACTCCATAGAGACATTATTGACTCGCTCGTTCATCAGAACACAAGGATTACCTACTCTACTGTGTCGTTTACCAAATTGAGATTCAGCACTGATATCCCTAGGCACTAACTCAATCCCTAGTTTAGGATTCTGAAGAATATAGTTAAAGAATTTAGGGAATAGGTTCCCTAGATAGTTTATAAACTTTAAGAAGAACAAAGCAATAAAGATGCCTTCATCTTGCTCTAATCCAAACTTCAGTGTAATGATATTACCAAAACAATCTCGAATGATTCGATCATCTGTAACATCTTTATCTTCGAAGATAAACTCGTTGTCTACATAAGCATCTTCAGGACTGTAGTCGAAATAGTCTACAAAGAAATCATTCCACAATCTCACTGCCGTATGTTTCACAATCTCTTCATTAACTGGTAAAGAAGCAAAGTAAATATCTTGATATCTAATCGGTGTAGAGGTGAGCAATGAATAAATGGTTTCATTTAATCCTTCAGCACTCACTACCTTCTTAGGATCGTACCCCTTCATGGAAGGATAGTTAACTCTTCTAGAGAAAGGCTCGTATCCGAATAGCAAGACGCATTCTTCAGTGACTTCTCCTAGATTAATGTTTAAGAGTAGATCACTAGGCAGTAAATACTCGGTTCTCTTCGGTACCATCGATATCCTCCCAAGGTGGTACGACTACTGGCAATACTTTACCTGTAGTGATAAACAATAGATTTAAACTTAAAGGATCTTTAGTTTGTTCAAAATCCAAAGAGACTTGACATTCAATCTCTTTTCCAAACCAAGACTCATCCACCACAATCTTAGCTTTACGAATGAACAATCGAGCAATGAATGCTAAGTAATCTTCTTCTAATCCTGTTTGTACGTCATCCCAAACATGAGCAGGATTACCTTCAGAATCCACGAAGGTTTTCTTTTGCTGATCTATTGGTAATTCCAGATAATTACGAATAAAGTTTTCTACGTATTCGTAATCATTATCCGATAAGAAACCATCTATCCCATCAATCAAGTATTTAATGATTAATGAGATATGGATTTCAAATTCTTTCTCTAAATACTCACGAGCTTCTTGAAACTCTTTTTCTTCTTCAGGAGAACTCGGTAGAGAATCAATCTCGATGGTTGCCGTACTGACTATAACCATAAAACATTTCCTTCTAATCAATTAGCTTCAAGTTAATAGTATAGGTTTATAATTTAGATAAAAGTTTACCTAAGTAATTCCTGCCTGCCCAAATATCTCTATCGGCAATATTACGATGAGATAAATCGACATTAATCCCAATAATAGCAGGAAAGTCGTAACCACAATAAGCAAAGAAGACATTAGCTTCATTTAGCTGATCTAGATAACCTTTAAACTCTTTATCACGATAGTAATGTTCTTTCTTACCTTCTACCATCTTCTCAATAATCACTCGTCTAAAGTCTATTCCATTTCGATTAATAAATCCATATCGATCGAATTGATCAATCAAAGCACTTTTAATCTCTTTAATCATTTGTGCTTCTGTTTTAAAGATAGAGACATCAATTTCTAAATAGTGAGCAATCCATTCAATCATGAAACACAAAACATTAGGATAAGTCTTCATGACTCCTTTAGGACTTAACAAATCTAAATCAAATCGATAGGTAATCCCGAAGATGTGATTACCTTTAAAGAATAAGTGATTGTCTATAAAACGTTCGGCAGCTCTATTGGGTCTATGCTTACTTTCAATACAGAAAACATATTCTACTTGAGAGTCTTTCAATTCTGCTACTAAAGTATCTTCGATTTCTTCCCAAGATAGATTCCCACAACCACATCCAATAGCAGGCAATCTTAACTTAGTGACCCAATGAAATCCTTCAGTCTTATCGTAATCATTCTCAAATGCTCTTAATCCTTCTAGCATTAAGTCTATACAGGAATCATCGTAAGGTGAAATCTTAGTAGGTAGACTTACTAGAGTTTCTGTAGCTGTAGAGTATAAGTGATATTTGGTCTTATTAATCTCACCACTCTTACAAGCTTCTCTGTATTGAATATACCACCTAGGATACTTTTGTTTAAAATAAAGAGCTAATCCCTTTCCAGCAATGCCCTGTGTATTAACAGGTACACAATAAGCACTTTCTTTATCTAAGAATAAATCTTCTTCTACAATGCGAACAGGCATGTCTTTATTCCTCTTCTTTTATATTTAATCAAAAAATAAATTAAACATAAAAGAATACTCCATTCCCCACTAAAGGAGAATGGAGTAAGCTATTATTTAGGTAAGTATCGTACAATCGTATACTTCTCACGATCAGGCATGTACAAAGAAGTATAGATGTCAGCGTGTTCTTCCTCTGGTATGTATTTAGCCAATACCTTTTCCATCGGGAAGTATACCACATTGTCTGATTCGTTTTCCGGTAAGATTTCACGCAAGATATTGGTGACATGAATTTCATCAAACTCCAAACAATCTAAAGCCAGATTGTAGATAGAAGCCCCACCAATAATCCATACATCCTTATACTTCTCTTCTAAGGAAGCAATCTTCTTCGTAAAGTCTTCAGGTGTTTCAATACCATAAGCATGAATAATGGACATGTTATCGTATTCGTCATCTGATAGAAATCCACGAGACTGACGATTACTCACAATCACATTCGTACGATCAGGTAATGGACGTTTGGGTAAACTCAACCAAGTATTCTTACCCATGACAATTGCACAACCTTTGGTTTGTTCTCTAAAGTAGTTTAAGTCTTCAGGTAAATTCCAAGGCATGGAATTATTAATTCCAATGACATCATTACTACTTTTGCACACGATCAGTTTGAGAGACATGTATGTTTTCCTTTAATGAATAAGTCATATGTTTTTGTATGGCTTGAAACAATTGATCCAATTCTTTTGTTACATAGTGTAATTCAGATCTGGATAAATGTATGCCTTTAATGACTGAAGTATAAGAACCAAAAGTGAATAAACCTTTTTGACGATATAAGAGTTTAATCACTTTCTTTCCTTCTCCAATTTCAATCCAATAAGTCCCATTGTACTTAAAAGGATTAAATCGTTTCCTTCTATTAGATTCAGTATTTTCAATCTTAATCGGAAAAGGAAAGGTCTTTTGGTTATTTAAAAAGCATTGAGTCAATAAGTGTAAATCACCAATAAAGCGTTTAGCAGTGTCTGATAAATCTAATTTCATTATTTATTTCCAATATTAATTGCATCAGAAATAATAGATAGAAATTCTTGTTTATAGTCAGGTCCTTTATCCTTAGTGCTAACACCGTATCTTGCTATTTCTTTAACAGTTTCCATTAAACCATCAATAAACCGATATTCTTCTCGTTCAGTTAAAGCAGCTATGATGTAGTGGGCGACCTTACGTGCTACTGTATTAACTCTTCGAATATAGTTACCGCTATGTGCCTTGTAAACCACCACTTCGTAATTAGCAAAGTTCTTACTGTCAGCACTATTGACCACAATGTAATATCTATCGTTATCTTTACTATCTTCAGTAAAAGAAATCACAAAGAACATTTCTTTTCGATGCTGCTCTGTCCATTCTTTAGATGTTATATCTTCAGGATAGTAAATATTGACAGTGTAAAAAAGAGAATGATCTTTATGTTTAATCTTGACTATATCGTTAATCCGATGTTTGGCTTTATTACCAAAGACATCGTAGATACTGCCTTCTTCTACTTTTTCAAAATTAGTCTTTTCAATAGTCGATTTACTAGCCTTACTAATGATGGTTTCTAAGAACTTCTTCAATTCTGGTTCTAATGTATCTTGTACTTTTACAATCTGTTCATATGGCTTCATTCTTTACTCCTTAAAATAAATCTAAGACTTCAAATCCACTTGGAGATTCTACATCAAAACGTTCGTTTAATAAATCGCATAAAGCTCTGGCTTGGTTAATCTCAGAAGTCCCAAACATATCCGAAACTACATTATTACATTTCTCTACATTGACTTTCAGTTCTGTCCAAAGCCAAGGTTTACTATCTAAGTATTTACGCCAGAGTTCTTTATACAAATAATAGGTTTCTTCTTTAGGCATTTCTCTTAAAGGTGGATTTCCTTTACCTTCTTCAATAGAAGGATAACCTTTAATAAAACACTGGAAATGATGTTCAATAGAGAGACCATCGTTTAAACGCGCGTAGAACGCGCTGTAGCGCTTATCTCCCTTGGATGAGCATTCGTATCCACCAAACCTAGACCACGTGTATTTGCTCATTATCGTGCCTTTACGACCCCTTCCTGATGCTGGTACTTACCATCGTAGGGATTTAATGAAGAATCTGAGTGTTCTGCAAAGTAAATGGTTCCAATTCCACATCCTTCGTAAATCGTCATGATGAACTTAGTTTGGTTATAAATCTCCAATACCAATTGACCACTCCATCCTGATTTCAATACTGTAGGTGCCATGTTCATGCCTAAACGAGCATAGCTACTTTTACAGAATAGTAATCCAGTAAGATTACTAGGAATATTAAAAGATTCTAAAGAATGCGCTAGTACAAATTCGCCAGGATAAATCTCCCAGTATTTTACATTCTTTCTTTCAATCCTACCTTCACTATTCTTAAAGTATACTGCTTTGGTTTTAGATAGTTTAGATACCGCAATAGGTGCACCTTCATCACTCTCTAAAGGATCTAATCCAGAATGAATGGTTTTGGAAGAGTCGTAGATAAAGAATTCTACATCACTACCCAAACGAATATCGTATCCATTCTGAGATAAGCCATGAGAGATCTCTTTAGCAGAACCGTCGAATTGATTACTTAAAGAACAAGATTCCTTACTGGAAACAAAAGGACTGATTAAAGGTTTTTCTTGTTGAGATAATTGGATAATATCTTTATCGGATAAATACATGTTTAATCCTTTTTTATAACTAAAAAAATAAATATTCAAAAAATAGATTTAAACCAAAAAAAGAAACCCCACCCCATTTAGGAGCAGGATTTCTTTTCTACCTTGGTTAGAACTTCCACCAAGGTTTAGGTGCTACCGCAGGAATTACTTTACCCACTTTTTTGCGGGCATTGCGTACGGCTTTGTTTACAGCTTTGTGGTTGTGGGCACCTGCGACCACGAGACCACCACCGACTACTGCACCAGCGAGAGCTTTGCCAAGAATGATCGCTACTTTCTTAGCGACCACTTTGGTGTTTGGTTCAGCAGCTACTACAGCAGTTTCAGTTACGGTGTTGATGGTTTCGTTTACTTGAGCTTGAGTTTGGGTATTCATGGTGATTTCCTTTTCTTCAGTTTGGATAGATTGGTTAGATTGGTTAGATTGGTTGGTTTGTTTGCTGTCGAGTTTTGCAAACTCTGCAGCAATTTGTGCGTTCAGAAGAGCTTCGTACTCTTCATCAGTCATCCCGATGTTATCGGGGATTGCTTCGTCGATTACTTTTTCAAAGTTCTCGAAACTACCTTCAAATACGTTTTCCATTTTTTTGTCTCCCTTATACAAAAGGTTAATAGGAATACTCTAGTACCCATGGATAGGTACTAGAGTATCGGTAGGTTAGTTAGAAGCCACTTTCTTGGCTTCTTGGTATTCGCGCAAGAGTTCGATCTCTTCACGAATCAGATCCATCAGATTCTCATCTGACAGGAATCTTACGTCAGAGTCTGTTGCCAGACAGTTACGGAGGAGCACGCGCTCATCCATGTCTTTCGGCATCAGCTCAGAGAGCGTACGTCGAGAAGACAGTAAGGCAGGCAGAAGAGTGTCTGATGGTTGTTTAGCATAGATACGACGGAACATGTCGTACCGACTAAACTCCTTCAGCCATTCTTCGATGACTACCTTTTCCTCAGCTTTAGCTTCGGCTTTATCAGCCTTAGCTTCAGCTTTCTTGATACTGCGTTTGTTAGCAGCATCATCTTTGTCTTTTTGTTCAGACATGGCTTTTTCTAATGCGTAGCCAACGCCAGTTAAAACTGCTGTGCCCAAAAGGGTAAGAATGATTTTGTTCATGATGAACTCCTTATACAAAGGTTAGTGAAAAGTATCGATAGAAGAGGGATTCTCCTATCAGGTTCACGTAAATAGTATATATCTGAGATTTTCTAAAATATAAAAAAGAATTACACTCTTTAGTAATGTATGACAAGCACAGACTAAAAAAAGAAAGAGAGACCATGCTGTGAACATCGTCTCTCTTGTTATTACTATTTAGTAATAGAAGTTATCTACCCACTCATCTAGTAGGTCATTAGCCTGACTTGTCAACTCTAAGAGGAGTTCTTCTTCCTCTCTAGTTAAAACATAATCATTGGCTTGCTTCTATTGAAGCATTTGTAGACAATCATTATTCATTGTCAATATGCCTTTATTCTAATATAATAAATGAATATCCCTATGACATTCCTGATAATGTTATATATCTGAATTATATTGGAATTAAAGGTAAAAAAGAAAATACTCTCTACTCCCGTAAAAAGGAGTAGGGAGTATTCTTTTATTATTTAAGCTTTAAAGTAAAGATCCTGATGGAACATCACTAAAGCTTTGATAAATTCTAATTCACCAGGAATACGATGATGTCCGTCTACCTGTTCAAACATGTCGATAAACTCTTCAGCAGTACCACTGAAGAAACGATAGTTCCAGACATCAATCTTAGTAGAAGTCGTAATGAAACCAGAATCTACACAAGGATTACGATAGAATGTCCAGTCGTCTTTTTCAGCAACATCAAAGTTAATCTCACCAATACCGAATAGAATCACACTGTTACTGATTGTACCTTGAGTAACCATCATGTGTCCAGATACCATGGCATAATCTTTAACAATGGATTCACCGTAGACACGAGCATTATCAAACACAGTGGCATTGTCTTGTACGATAGCAAATCCATTTACTCTACCGTGACCAAAGACATTAGCATTATCTTTAATACGAGCATTACCAAAGACAAAGCACTGATCAAATACACGTGTATGTCCTTCTACAATCGCATTTTGCAATACTTGTGCATCATTGTACACATGGGCATAATCACGTACAATCGCATTATCTTTAACTTTGGCATTATGGTAAACCATCGCATCACCATAAATCCAGCAAGGACCTTCATGAGAGAGATTTTCTTCCTTCTCTACAAATCCACCTATGTCTCCTACCTTAACATCGCCAAAGTCTTTCAAGGCTTTAATACGATAGATCGTCGAACCATTCATGGTAATGGCTTGATCTTTTAAGATCTCGTATTTCTTATCCATTTATAATTCCTTTAAAATTAGACAAAAAAGAAAGAGACTCCTCTACCTGTAAAGATAGAGGAGCATTGCTTTCAATTACTTGCCGAGTTTCTCAGCACCACGTTCGTACATAGCGTCACGAATGTGTTTGTGTTGGCCACCACGGGAACGAGCATCTTTGCTGTCTTGGATGGTCAGTGTGGATTCGATACGACCAAACTTGGTTACTTCAGTCGCTTCACCACCTTTTTCTTTAGGAGGCGTACGGCTGATGTATTCACGAGTGACCAAGTGCTCAGCGCTTACACCTTTAGAGATGTGGAAGTTAGCAGACAGAGATTGAATCTCTTTATGCTTAGCCATTGCATCGATTGCAACTTCACCAGTAGCCAGAGCAGAAGCGGCAGTAAACGCATTGGTCACTTTGAATGCTGCTTCCAATTGCTTAGCATCGATGTCGGCACCGTGACCAGCCATGTAAGTCATAGCGGCATCAATCGCTTCTTTTTTGGTTTCCAAAGCTTGAGACTCTGGATTGTAGACCAGATGATCTTTAGCGATGATATCGGCAAGTTCGCGGGTTTGTTGATTAATAGGCATTTTGATTTCCTTTTTAAAAAGATTGAAAAGATATAAAAATAGTTACTTCTACATGTAGAAGGATAACTTAAAGAATTGATTCTCGTGTTACCTTCATGTTAATAGTATATTGTTGTAATATTTTAGAATATCTTTTCTATCTTTAGAAATCAAGGCAAATACCCATCAAAACCATCTAGGGTTTCAGGTGCAAAGGAAATCGGCTTATAGATGACATCAAACTCTTGCATTCCAATATAGAGTAAAGAGTTATCAATCGGACGAATACGAATTCTCCCAGTATCGTATTGGAATCCATTGTCTTGGAAATCTAATACTTCTACTTTTAAAGATTCTTTTCTATATCGAACAATATTCAATACAGAATCATCTAATTCCTGAGGAGTCGGTACAGGATTCAGATAAGTATTCGTTGTCACCACATAGCTACCATCTTGAGTCAATACTTGATCAGCATAGACCCACCACTGAGCACCTAAATGAATTCGACGATAAGGTTGAATGAAAGTCTGACCTTTCCATCGTTTAGAATTAGGAGAGACTTTCAAACTGACTCGTGTATTCTTTAAGTCTACATCGAATCGCTTATCTCGAATATCTTCTTTAGTGACCTTGAGACTCTGTCTGACCAAAGTCTCAGGACTACCAATGATCAGATCACTTACTTCCATGGGAAATTCACTTCTTTCATTCACATGGCGAAGTAAGTTCTCTTCTTCAGTCAGATTAGGATCAATCTTCATTTAAGATCCTTTCTCTATACTCAATTACCAATTCATGAATACATTGGTTTTAACTGGTTTCTTATCCATCTTAGCAATCTCTGCTAAAATAGAAGCCGTACCGGATTCTACAGATACAGTTTCATTAGCCAGAAGCTTACGAGCCGCTTTAGGAGAAACTTCGACATCCAAACCACCATGAGACACAATCGCATCTTCAGCAGACATAGGCAGAATAGGGTTATTGGATTCTAAAGAAGGAGAAACCAGTTTTTCAGCACAGCTAATACCAGGTTCATTCACATAGTCGAATGTAATCACTGTGTGCAATACTTTACAGTTTTTACCATTGATGACTTGACGAGTCGTTAATGAACGAATACTGAAACATACATTCGCACCTTTAGTCTCCAAGTCTTTCTTCAGGAATTCACCATAAGGACCCGTAGGACGAACCTTAGCCATGATACCGACACATTTCTCACCTGTTAAAGGATCAATGTAACCAGGTACTAACCAGATCTCACCAAAGACAGCACAGACGAGTTTCTCATCAATACGGATATTACGCTCCAAGAACTCCATGTCGGTTTGACCAGGCACTTTAGAAGGATGTCCGTATTCTGCTTTAATGAAACCACCAGCAATTCGTTGGTTAAATAAAGTACCAGGTGCAAAGAACTTCTCAGCACCTAGCGAAGAGTAGTATTCATTCTCTCCGGTTTTAGGATTGATGTTTTTAGATTTGTGATCCAAAGCACCGACACAAATCGTGTAATAACCGTTTTCATCCGGAGTGAGAATACCTTGTTTATCAGTACCGTCTAAACGAGTACAGCGGTAAACAAAATTAGACATGTTTAAAACACTTTCTTGTTTTAGTATCTTAATACGTAATCAATCAGTTCAGTCTGAGAAGTCGGATTACACAAAGACGATACGACCCCAGTGTAGAAGTAACTACCGGTTAACTTAGTCAATGCAGAAGACGCAGAGAAGTTAACAGAAGAAGCAGGTACAAATACTGGCATTACTTTATCGGGATCAATATCGTTTAGGATTTCACGATAATACTGATTGATGTTATTGGGATTACGAGCAATAATGCTGATTGGAATAGCCAGGGATTCGAATGTATCACCAATCGACTTACCAGCATACTTACCCGTTTGGGAGAATACTCGTCCCATGTCAGCATAGTTGATGAAGAAAGGCACTTTACCTTTCGTGACAAACTCTTTATAGGATTTACCAATCAGTTTGTCTTCTCGCACTACCACTAAGCTCTTAATCAGAACACTACCAGGCTCGTAAGTGAGTTCGTAGTATTTCTCATCGTTAATGGTAATGGTATTAATCGCATCAGGATCTGAGTGTACACTTGCCATACAGTTAAAAATAGCATAGTGTGTTTCCTCAGGATTGGTAATCAAGAACAAGCTATAAAAGCTAGTGTCACTACCCACACGAGCAAGACCTACCATTTCGTAACGAACGGGAAATATAATCTTACATCCTGTGGTCGTAATCAGTTGGTTATTGACCTCTTTTAAAGAAGCCATAATTTTATCTTTATTACGAATACCGTATCTCATGGTAGGTCTATTCCTTTAATTACTCTTTGACAATTTCAATTTGTCCTGCTACCCATTCAATCAAGATGTTGATGATGGCAGTAGAAACAACAGTAGTGGTATCCAAACCATCTTTGGCATTTTCTGCTTGGATCAAGTGTTTCAAGATCAGACTAGCCATGGTGTCTTTGAAGAACAATTCACACACGACATCAGAAACCACGATTGGCAATTCTGTTTCCAAAATACGAGTACCTGGATAGTAGGCATTCAGGTATTTAGAAATGATACCACGATATTCCAAAGTCGGTTTGTCTTCAACGAATGCTTTCAATTCAGCATGTTCATCATTCTTCGTATTGTCAATCAAAGTCAGTACAGCAGAAACAATCGCATCAAAAGTACGCGCAGCACGACGAGTGTTGTCAATCGCATTAGCAGTAGTCAGAATCAATTGGCCACGACGAGCCAACTCTTCTGCATTTTCAGTAATGACATCCAATTGACGATAAGCCATTGGATTACCGCTGTTCAGAATACCCACCAAGATATCTGCTTTGTTTGGTACTTCAAAAGCAGCATAAACGTCGTAGAAGACATTAATGGTTTTGGTTTCCACTACCACAGAAGAAATCATGGTTTTAGCAGAAACAGCGCCTGAATACATATTGGCAAAAGAGAAGACCACACGAGTACAAGCCACTTTAAAGAACAAGCACCAAGTATTCAAGTCTTGTTCAGAGATTTGCAAACCACGAATCGGCTCTTTTTCCAATTTCTCAACAGCCAACAAAGCAGTCAAGTACAGGATAAAGTTTTTGTAAGTACCTGCTGCATCATTGATGGTGTGGTTAGGTTGTTTCAACAAAACCCAAACATCTTGGAACAAATCACCACCAAATTGCTTCGTATAGACTTCAGCCAGATTCATGATGCCTTCATTGGTAGCATCATCTTCAGTACGAATCAATTCTACCAAGAGATTGTTTTCAGGATTCTCAAAAGTCGGTTGAGTGGAAGGGCCTTTTTGTCCAGGATTGTACAAAGACATCAAGTTCTGAATACGAGGCAAAATCGTTTCGTATACAAAGCTAGGTACTTCAATCTGGTTAATCTTAAATTGAGAGAAAGGATCAACACGTACAGAGAGTCGTTCAGTGACATCAGTCACGACTTCACGAATAATCGGACTAACTGTATTACGAGTAAAACTCAATTGGTTTTTAAGAGGATTAATGCATTGCTCTTCAATCGCATCGTAAGCTTGATAAATCGCTGCACCTTCAGTAAAACCAAATTCAGTATAGCATTTATCAATCACACTACCCAGAGAATGATCTAAACATTCCTGAGAAGCAATCAAGCTTTCACTTGGCATAGCGTTTTGGACTAAAGCATCCAATGCTGTACCACTAACAGCTTTTAATTTCGTACCAGGCAACAAACTACTTTGTGCAACATCATTTGCCAAGTTGATTAAGTTTGGTCCAAACATTATTATTCTCCCTTAGCAATAATACGACGTTGCAGTTCTGCTAACGCCATTTCTTCCAGAACTGGTTGATAAATCAGTTCACCTTCTAGTGTACCAGATACTCCCGCTACATCACGAATTAATCGTTGAGCAAAAGTACTGACTAATGAAGCTGCTGCAGCCAGTACAGTAGCATTTTCAGTATCTTTAACCATTTGATCCATAGTTACGTTTCCTAGATCTAAAAAACAAAAATAGTAAAGCTTAGAAATAATAGAGTGCTCTATTGACTAGAGCACTCTGTATATTCCTAATCAGGTAAAGTAATCTTTATTTATTCGACAGATATTCCTGTCCAATGCGTTTAGACATTTCCACCAGAATGCTGTTGGACATACCCATTAAGAATGGACTGTTTACAATACGATTATAAACCGATTGACTACCAAAGACAGCATCAATCTCTTCACCTGGTTGATTATCCTCAGTATTGATCCGAGGAGATTCTTCAAAGACATGAGCAATAGTTGCCTTTAACTGGGCGCCAAACACGAGCTTATCCCCTTGAGAGAGATAATTCTTACTCGTAATGGTAAACTTAATTACCGCAGTATCTAATAGTAAAGGATTACCATTGACTCGATACGTATCGTCTACCATTCCAGTATAAGGCATCTTACCTAATGCCTTTTGTCTGGCTACAATCTTAGAATCAGATAAGTTAGCTATCTTCCTTAAAGATTCACTCATGTCTTCTTTATCACCATGATAGAATACTTCTACTTTATCTACAATACCTTTTACACTACTCTTAGGCACATTAGCAGAAATACTCTTCAAGAGATCTAAAGATTCTTCATCAAAGAGTTTCGTATCATTTGTCAAAGCATCCTCAATAAAGCACAATGGATCATCTACCATGACCTGAGTACCAGGCTTAGCTAATCGATGAATACTTTGTTCAAAATTCACTACAACCTCTTTAACTACTGTGGTTTGAATTTCAGTGTCTAAACTCAATCGTTTTGAAATAGCAGTCGAGTCTTCATACGTATAAGGACTCTCCATTAATGCTACTCGTACTAATTTACCAGGCTTGTAAGCAATGCCTTTGGGATTTAATGGATCTTTTGTAAAGAATCCAGAGTGATAAGCAATCACATCTCCAGTATCTAATTTATCGCCTACTTTTACATTAGAGATAACATCATGAGGCATGGTGAATCCACCACTGCTACCGAACTTACGACCAATCTCTACATGACGTAAAGATCCATCTTCGTATTGTACCGTAACAGCATAGTCATTGACTTCAATGACTTTACCTGGCTTATCTGCCGTAGCAGCAAAAGTATCTCCTGCTCTTTGTACCAGTTTATTATCATAGCCAGTACGAGTAGGCATGACGTGATAACCAGTAGCAGGAATGCTGTGAATTTGCTGGGTCCCTAGAAATACTGAGCGTTTTGGCTTACTCCGAATAAGACAAGCATTGTATTGTCATGCTTGTGATATTCCTAATAGTTAGACTATATCTTACTATAAGTTGGTTAAACTTATAGCCCGTCCGCTTCGGGAGTCCACACTAGGCAGACTCCCTACTCTACTCACTTCCACTTGCTAATCCTTATTTACTAACAAGCGTGTTTTCGATAGTCGTTGAACCTTATTCTACTTTATATTCAGGAGTAGTAACGAATATGGAGTTTTCTCGACTATGGTAATCATTAAACACTCTTCCGTCTTTCTTAACGTTTAGTTTTAGTTTAATCCTACTAAAGTATAAATCTTTCTCATTATACCCAGGAAGGTTTTTAACTTCTACTAAGAATGTTTCTTTATCTTTCCAATAGTCAGGAAGTCTATCTTTATCCATGTTCTTAAAAGACAGTGATAGTTTTCTACGAATTACACTGTCAATCTTACTTCTAGGAATATTTTCAAAAGCAGAATCTTGGCTGCGGATTTTCTCTATTATCTTGCTTTTTACCATCTCAGTTTGATTAGAACTGCCCTCAGGTATATCACTATCCTGAGTTGGTACAAGATACCTGTCGAGAGGTCCCCGCAATTCAAACGGTTTAAGGACGACCCAATCTTTGTAATGTAGCCATTTGTAACCTCCTACATCAAGCTTATTTCTACACCGATACGAAATAGTTGTTTTTCCTACATTAAAGAATTTACCAGCATCTACTACTGACATAAACAGCATTGGTTTTTCGTTTTCGTTATAAACCAATACGGGTTCTAATTCAGTTTTCTTATCAATCAATTCTTTTAATGGATCCAATACTAATCTCCAAGGATTAGGATTATCTCGGAATTTAACTAAGTGAGAATCTGGTACAAATGGCTGTTCTTCCTTAGATAACCAATGCCACAATGTAGTCAATGGTAAATTCAGGTATTTAGCAGCATCGCTTAATGTATCAAAGTCGTATTCTTCAGTAGTTAAAATATTTTTAACAGAAACAGGTTTTTCTTTCTCAGTTAGAAAGACTAGATTTTCATCAGGAAACTCTTGATCTGGTCGGCAGTATTGCCATCCTTCGGGATAGACCTTGTGAGGATTATCCATACGACCAGTACCTGTAATTAAGTCTTTACAAATACCTACGTGTTTTTCACAGGCATTACAACTTTCAAACAAGATTACTTCTTTAGTTTCCCAATTCCTAGCTTTTACAGGAATGTACTTATTAATGTATCCACCTTTATCAAAAGCTCTCCGGAGATTTTCCTGGTTGGTTACTAACTCTAGATTCTCTAAACGGTTATCGTCTTTAATACCATTAACATGATCAGTAACCATGTCTTTAGGCCATTCTGTAGATTCAAGAACGTAAGTCTGAATAACTAAACGGTGAATAAAAACTTGTTTAGGTCTAGCACCATCAGAAAGCCTGATGGATAAATAACCATCATTAGTCTTACTAGGTTTAAGTTCCTTAACTTTATTAAATAAAGTAGAGATAACTCGACCATTCTTACTAATAAAGTATTTTCCATTAAAACCAGGTATCTCTTTAAATGTTTCATTGTTAAATTGCATTGTTTTTAACATTTGTATTCTCCTTAAAATGTTTATTAAAGGGTTGTATCAAATGCTTAACAATGCTAAAAATATTTCACACTGTTCAAACAGCTCGATTAAATCAATCGTCCATATCGCTACATGGCATCATCATCATCGCAGTACTCCATACGTTCTCTGGTTTCAAGTCAGGATTCATTTCTCCTGTTCCTGAATTCTCAGGGATGCCGTATAAGTTAGTAAACTTAGGATTTGCAGGAAGGTAAGTACTAATACCTGCATCTGAGCTATCCTTAGTTGCTTCTGATACAATGCCAATAGCGTTTAAGTGGTGTTGTCGTGTTCTTTTCACCATGGATTGTTTAGAACGACCACCATTACCTGTAAAGGTAATTTCTTCACCTTGTTTTAGCTCCTGAATAGGATTCAAAGTTTCCACAATACGTTTTGTGGTGTCTTTATTAATTGCCATCCAAACGGCTTCAGGATTCAGTTCTACTGGGTAGTTGGCTTTGATACCATGACGATTGTGTTCACGCAGTGCTCGTACCAAATGCGTATACACTTCACCTGCCATTCTTTCAAAACCACGAATCCTTTGTTCAGACATGTCGACTTCATCTTTGTGTTTATAATCCACTAACATTTCTACACAGCGAATCAATAATCCACCAAAGTCAATAGGCTCTTTCATTTCGATCAAAATCCGTTCAGTAATCGGATCGACGAACATGTTATAATAAAGATCAATTTCTTTTAAGTAACGACCAGGAATCTTAATAGATTCTAAAAGGTTAAAGTATTGCTCTTTTTCATTCAAGTCGTAAATAGACAAACGATTCAAATCTGGAATCTTACTCAAGCCCGCCATGATCAAGCTTGTGATTCTGTCTCGTTTAGATAAGACTAAGTGGAAGTCATTAAAGCGAATCGCATATTCATGACTTTCTAATTTCAATCGTTTTCCTACCGGTTCAGTACGATAGTATTTAGGTTCTAGAGAAGCTAAGAGTTTCGTAATACCTAGTCGGTAGCACAATACCAATCCAATTGGAATGGCTTTACCCATGATGTCGATATTGACGGTTTCAGTAGGGGCTTTAACCGGATCTAATCCACAGAGTGTTTCAATCGTGCCTAACTCTATTAGGTTACCATCTTGAACAGAATAGAAGTTATTATCTGGATCAATCGCTACAGGATATTTCTTCTTGTGTGTACCGACAAAAACCATGTTAGTCGTTTCTGCTTTAATCACGAAGTCTCGACCAAAACGCTCTTCCGCACTCTTACGATCGAAATACAAGAAACATTCTTTAGTCGTAATGGCTTTAAAGTTACGAGACAATACAGAATACACATAAGGTGCTTTTAAGTGATTGTCAAACATGTCGCCAGAACGCGTTTCTAGTACATCTTGATTTTCATTGTCAAAAGCATTCTTACGAATCCCTGCGACTAACCATTTCTCGTAATTGAATGCACGAGAAGTATCTCGAGAAGCAAATGTCTTACCAAAGTAGCTAGACAAGGATACAGTGCTATCGTCAATCTTACGAATCGGTAAATCGTATCGTTGATGGCAATAGGTATAATGCTTACCACCAATCGTAAAAGTACCATCAGGATTAATCTTAGGTATCTTCACTCGAATGGTAGAAGCTTCACCTTCAATCGGTTTAATCTTCATGGAGTAAACCGTATAAGCACCAGAGATGTTTTCTACTTCTGATTTCTTAATATCCTGTACGACTACACCTGCGGATTGTACACCGACCATCATGGATGTGACATCACGTTCTAAGAACTGAGTAATGTATTTCTTATCGAAGGCTTTTAAAGTCGAAATACCTTTAGTATCTTCTTCTGTAATCTTCAATTCTTCAGGCTTGATATCAATCATCTCACCGACAGTCTGATGACTCTCTTTACTTAATGTTAAGGTATTGTACTTACCAAAAGCTTTTCGAATCCCATCGTACTTACTGACAGTCATGGGATTGCTTTTCGCATATTCCTCTAAGACTAATTTACCTTTTACAGTAGGAGAAACAGGAGCATCTGCTCGTTTCACTAAAACGACTTTATCTTCAGGCTTATAGTTTTTCAAATCCAATACATCAGACGTATCGAATTTACCACTTAAGACTTCATCAAACTCTGCTTCTTGTTCCGTAACAATAGGAACAATATTGCTGACTTTAGTGAGTTTATTTAATGCTTTAGGATCATCGACTACTTCAGTCAATTCCTCATCTTCTTCATCCAAGATATCCGAGACGATTTGTACTTCTTTATCTTCGTGTACTTCGCCTAACTCATTGTAGTAATCTTCTTCTACAGGAATCTCTTCATTCTCTTCAGAATCATCGGAATCGACATCTTCTTCCTCTTTCTCAGCATTTCTCAAATCCTGACCATACTGACGCTCGTAATCTTTAGGATTATAATGATTGACATCATCATCTTTCACAACGACATCATCTTCATCCTCTTCAATCCCAGCATCATCACTCGCTTCCAGATTCTTCTCAGCTATTTCTTCTTCAGTTAATTCAATACCTTCTTTAGTCATTGCAGCAGTATGCAATTTCAACAAAATATTGATAAACTGTTTACTCATTAAGCGAGCATCAATCTTACCACTAGGATTCTCAAAGCTCTTACGCCAATCGTCTAATAAACCTAGATTAAATACAGTAAAGACATTATTCTTTACTAAGACAATATTAATCTTATTCAATAGACTCTTAGGCATCTTAGCAAATACAGATTTCTCTCTATTTAAGCCTAACCATTTCCACATCTCCAATACAAAGATGTTTTCTAAGTTATCTAATTTCCTAAATAACTCGACATTCATCCCAGTAATGGATTTCTTTAAACTAGAAATAGGCATCAATTCATTCGGGACATTGATTACCCAGAACTGATTATAATACCCATTATAGTTATTCTGTACATCTACCATACCTTTCAATACAGTATTCAGTACATTCATGTTCCGATAATACCCGACATGAGTCGTATTACCTAGATACTTATATCGCCTATCTATTAAAGAATAATTTAATACCAAAGGCACAATCATCTCAGGCTTGTACTTGTCCATTTCGACAATCTTTCTAAATCGTCGATTCATCTTCAAGTACTTCTGTAACTCAATTACCTGAGTAGCACTCTTAATCCCTAATGTACCTAAACGAGAAGCAATATCCATGTAAGTATAGATAGGGACTTTTAAAGAGCCTTTCTTAAATAAAGCATTCTTCTCACTAGGACCTATATCTGCACTACTACTGGGAACATAGTGGTAAGCAGATTGTTTCGGTAAGAAGAACTGACTAGTATTAAAGATCCTGGGATTCCCATAATGGGTAACGATTCTATTCCCAAGCTTTAATTGGAATTGTTCAAAGTTAATCATTCTGAAAAAGCTTCCTTTAAACAGCAGTTTATAAAAAATGTTAAATTTAGGTAAAATATACTCTCCAGGGACGAACCACTGGAGAGTATACTTCATCAAAATGATTTCGATAACCTTAAAGATTATTCCTATACACTAGGTACATCAGAAAGGTTATGGCAAACAAATTTAACGGTATCGTAGTTCACAGAATAACGTATAGAACCATCTGGACCTACATAAGCCCGTTTTTGTTTCTTGTACTGAATAATTTCGTTGCGAGCTTCTTCAGTTAAAGCAGAGAGGATATTCTCTCTATCCCCGTCGAACGGGACTGGTTATAGATAGAAATTTTGATTAATTAATACAGGTAAACCCTATATAGAAGAGAAATATTTGTTTCTCTTCGTAAGTCAGTCTGCAATTATTGTAGAGTGTACCTATATATGAGATTAATCGAAATATCTTAAGGTAACCAGAAAACGGACTATATCATCACCGACATGCTTGTGCTACCAACACAAATGTTTCGGAGTACAATGGTTAAGATTGTACTGGTGCATAGAGGCTTATCAGACCACTGCACCTGCCCTCCATTTCAGGATTGTCATCACGACAACGCCTTACGCCTTTCGGCTAGTCTCTGAACACAAATCCTTCTCTTACTAGAGAATAGGATTCTTCGCTGCGGATTGCCCTACTGATTTATCTCTTTTACTGTACTCTGGTTAATTACTCCAGACCCTACTGTGTATTACTACCAGTAGTTAGTGTATAAATCTTTTACAGGGTGTTCCCGTCAATTAGAAGGGTTTTGCTTAGCTGTAGAAATACAGCTTTGGGGACCTCGACTTTTTCAACAAATTTTTAAATATAGAAAGACGCAATTATGTTACGTAATTACCACAAAGACATCGATAAAACCTGTTTCTTCCGTGATACCAACAATGGTATTAAGTACTATACAGACATTGATGGTAATATATTCAGAATAGCAAATGGTGACATGAAGGTCATTACACCAAAATTCATTGAAGGCCAAAAATACGTTTATATCCAACCTTTAGACAAATGGATTCGTGTAGCTAATATTGTTAACTATTCCTTTAAAGGAAAGTATCAAGATGCATTTAACGAATTAATGGAACAACAAATTATCTTCTTAGATGGAAATACCAGTAATATCCATCCATCTAACATGATTTGGGGAAATGCTAATTCTAAAGACGATAAAGAAGGTTTTAGAATCATTCCAGGCTTTGTACAATACAGGATCAATCGACAAGGTGTGATTAAAACACCACGAGGAGGTTTATTGAAAGGACGTCCTACTGAAGGATCTAGTTCTCCAGGTGCTAAAACATACCTGAAACTAAATCTAAAAGCAGACGTCAGTGGTAAAGTAAGAAATGGTAAAGAGTATCCTTACGTGTTAGTAAGTATACATCGTTTACTGGCATTAGCTTACCTTCCAATACCTGTTAACTTCTACAACATGGATGTTAGCCACATTAACGATGATTCCTTAGATAATCGAATTGAAAATCTAGAATGGGCTTCTCGTTCAGCTAACAATAATCGAGCATTAGAAAATCAATTAGTAGCTGGTACCAATCCTGTCTTAATTAGAAACTTCAATACGGGTGAAGTCACTAAGTTTGGTAGTATTGGTCAATGTGCTCGTTTCTTCAGTATCCACAAAACGAAGATTACTAATTTCTGTAAGACTAAAGGACAAAAGGTATTTCCGAATGGTTATCAGTTCTGTAGAGAAGATGAGTTTACAGAATGGGGAACCACTCCTTACAATTACAGTAATGATAATGCTTCTAAGTGGCAGAATAGTATTAAGAGAAATGCTATTGAGACGCTTTTGGATATTAAACTTCCATTAAGCATTTATGAAGAAAAGACTGGAGAAAGTTATTTGATTGAAGACCCTAGTGAATTAAAACGATTCTTTGGTCTATTGCCTGGTTATAAGATCTTTAAATAAAAACTTGTTTATAGATAAAGTATAAGATAATATTAGAGAGGTATTAGTTTACTTCTCTAATATTATCGAGGGGTAACCGTCGATCCCCACCCTGGCCACCGAGTGATGCTAACGGCGGACATAAAGAAGTAATGGTATCAGCACCATTAATAGGAAACTGATAGAAAGGTTCTACGGTTTCATCAATCTCCCAATCGTCATTTAACATACGGCGCTTTTCAGCTTTCGTAGTTGTCATGACTTTTGCAAAGCTTGGTACATTACTTTCAATACCTGTAATTGGATAACGTACAATACTACTTGGTGCATTATCAATTAGGTGTATAGTAGTAATATACAACAATTCAATAAAGGTTAAAGGCGTAACTAAATCACGACTTTTATCCTTAGGCAATTCTTCAATACCATTGAGTATCTTAAAGGTACCATCTTCGCCTTTGTAAATCAAAGCAAGATATCGACCATCTACTTCAACAGGATTGTGTCTTACACTTGTAGGACGGAATCGCTGAATCAATTTCTTAATCCCCTCATCCGACTGAAACAAATCATGCCATTGCTGTGATAAATTCACTTCTTCAGATTTCAAAGTTTTCTTATTCACCAATCGAACGGGTTCTAATGGGGAAACAAACTTCTCAGCTAAAAAGCTATTCTTAATACCACGTACAGAAAAAGGCAAGCATCCTACTAATTGCTGGAATAAACCGACCATGGTATCGTTAAAACCAATATTGGCTTTATCGTTTAAGAATCGACCTGAAGGTTTAACAGCCGTAATCACGTTAGCTGTACCATTAGCTACTGTACGTGAAGCCCATTTACCTTGAATCAATTTCTTCTTACCATGTCCTGTGATTTCACCTAAGTACATGTAAAGCTTTAAAGCAGTTTTCTGAATGGCATTGCGTGTAGAGTTTACCGCACTCAAATTCATCTTAGTCGAAACACTAGATAGAGAATTCGCTAAAGAGATTAACTCACGATAGATTTGGTTAATCTCGTCATGATCTACCATCCCTTCTTTAAATTCCACATCTCGATAGCCTGCTTGCAAGACAATAAACTTATCGAGTTTATAAATCCTTCTGTGTTTCTTTAAAAGCTCATTGAGTTCTTTACGCTTAGGAGAATTGGTTTCAGGCATGACTAATTCATCTAAGTACTGCATGAAGAAGTCGTATCCTGTTTCACCATCTAGTGCATTAGACTTATCAAAGAACTTCGTTTCAGGATTCCATTTAGCAAAGGTGACTCCGTCCATGATTTCTTCTAATAAAGAAGAAGAGGAAATCAATTCCCGATAGACTACTGGGTGGATAATCTCGACATTTAAGTCGATATACGCTTGCTTGGTCATCCGCTCAGGAGAACCCATTGCACCGAAGATTTCATTAGACCATAAGCCTTCTGGATGTAACTGATAGTTAGCACCTGTAAACATCTGTGTAGATTTAACAGGATTTAAACTACGATACAGTTCACCTTGGTTTAAGTTCAATAAACTAAGATTAAAAGGCTTTTGATGATCAAGTGCTTTTTTGATCTTATCGTCCATAAAGTTTCATGACTTCCTTTCTGGTTAAAAATTCATTTAAAGAAAATAAAGCAGTCTTATCTATATAGCAATAAAACTATATAGAAGATATGACTACTTTGGCTTGTAAATAGAGCCATCTATAAAATATTCAAGCTTTAATTAAAATTAAAACAGGAGTACTTACATGGCGATTAAAAATCGTGTAGGTAAAGCTGTAGCCGATGACTTGGACTTTAAGTTCGACTTTGATAGCTACGAGGATCAGTTCCCAGATAGTTGGGATACAGTATCCGAGGAATACAGTAAGGCCGAAGCTTCTCGTTCCCCGATTACTAAAGCACGCAACAATGTAGTAGCGGGCTTAAAAGACGGTTTAATGAACCGTACGGGTTTAGAGCAAGTCTTAAAAGCAGCCTTCCCATCCGAATACGGAGAAACCTACGATAACTTTACTTCTGTATTGTCAGGTGTTAGTGAATCTTCCGATCTGGTTAAAAAAGAATTTAACCGATTAAAATCTCGAGGTAAAGCTTACCTTCGTCAACTCGCTCCCGTAGGGGATATGGTTGGTTTAAGCAAACTAACTAATAAGTTAAACGAGTGGGGTAGTGAAGATTCGGATACAGATACCTACGGTCAAAGTAATATAGATAAACAGCGTGAACGCGAAGACAGTATTCAGGCTTCTTTAGGCGAACTCTTCTCCATACAAAACCGTATGGCTGAACATCGTTCTAAAATAGCCGAAGCCAAAGAAAATCAAAAAGAAGCGGTAGAAACTGTTCGTTTCCAAGGACAGATTAAAGCCTTAGCTTCGATTGATTCTTCTTTAAGAAATCAAGTATCCTTCCAAAACAAGAATACCTTCAATTACTATCGTAAATCGATAGAAATCCAGTTACGTAAGTATCACCTCTTAAGTGATATCTACAATACCCAAACACGCACGTCAGAAGCCTTAATCCAAACCTTAAACGAAATCAAACTCAATACTGGCTTACCTGAATTTGTTAAAATGAGAAATTCAGAAGCTGCTAAAGAAATGCTTCGTTCTAAAGCATTGGAAGGAATGCATAAAGGGATTTTTGGTAGTGGTGACTTTATTACTAAGTTAACTGAAAACTTAGTAGGTAGTGTTCGTAATGCAATTGGTACTTTTTCAGATCTTACCGATATGTTGGATCCGATGGTCGAACAAGGTATTTCAGCCATCGTAGATGGTGACCCATTAGGTCGTGATGCACTACACTCTGGTGTAGCTAATGTCTCTCCTACTTTGTTTGGTTTACTAGGTAAATATATTTTACAGAAATCCAATAAGACTAAGTTTGGTCGTAAAGTTTATAAGAATGCTCAACGATTAAAAGCCTTTAATGATAACTTAGGTGAAAACGTATTAGGTGCTTTTAAATCCGGTAAGATTCATCAGTTCGGACGTAAGTTCGATAAAGAAGGTAACCTTACTGATAAGATTGTAGACTTCATGCAACAACTGGTTTACCAATCAGTAAACAGCAAGCAATCCGTACAGTTAGACGTAGAAGGTTACGACAATTATAGCGATCAATTAGGACGAGAACAACTCACTTCTAAAGCACAACGTGTGGTTATCCCAGGATACTTAGCACGTATCTTGAGAGAGTTAACCATTATTCGCACTGGACAAGACGCTCCTCTATTAGAATACAATTATCGTTCTAATAAGTTTACGACTTCAGCTAATCTTACTAAAGACATCTTAAGAACTGCCATTGGACAAAAGAATGTCCAAGCTATTCGTAACTTGGGAAATACCGCTCTTCAAACGGCAGGTATGTTCCAAACGAATAAGTTAACAGGACAAAAAGAATTAACTGATGGGTTTACACCCAATGACTTAATGGCTATTGGTAATGTTTTAGTAGATGCTGCCGCCAGTAACATAGCTGTCGATACGAAGTTCTTGTCTAATCCTAATTCATTTAGAGCCGCACTGGGAGATGAGAAAGCTGAAATCTTAGCTTCTCGTTATCGTAAAGTTTCTCGTGAAGACAAAAAAGAAAACAAACAAAATCGTGTACGTGGTTTCTTTGGTTACGAGACTGATCGATTAGGTTCTTTGGGTTCTAGTGCAAAGAATACTTTGCGTGGTTTTGACCCATCTGAAAATACCTTACAATCCATTATTAACGCAGGTTATGGTGGTAAACTCAGAGAGCTTGGTTTGATTGATGGAATGGGTAATGTTAATACCGATAAGTTGGTTGAATTAACTAAGAGTGTCGGTAGTTACGAAGACTTCTTAGAAGTGATTGGTATTGATGAAGAAGCTGGTTCTTTAAAGAGAAGTAAATCCAAAAGAATGAGAGGTTCTAAAGGTGGCACATCTTCTTACCAAGTTGGTGAGAAAGTGATTATCCCTGGGATTACACCGAATCGTCCTGAAGACTATGTTTCTTCTCAACAAGGCTTAGCTGCTTACTTAACTGATTCTAGCGATACACCTTACTTAGAGATTATCTCTCATCAGCTCTCTTCTTTAAACGAAACATTATCAGGTTCTACTGGTTATGTGCCTGAACCTAAAGAATCTGCATTCTCATCCGGTTTATCTAAAGCCTTTGCTTGGACGAAGAAATTCTCTTCCAAGTGGTATGGTAAAGCCATGGATCGTTTCCATCAAGAATGGGAAGGTGAGAAAGGCGAATACATCCGAGATAAAGCACATGAGCTTAGAGTAAGAGCTAAAGCTGCAAGACGCAGATTAGATCGTAAAACCGCGTCAGCGATTAATAAGATCAAAGCCAAAGGTAAAGAGTTAGAAGACTTATACCACGGTGATTACGAAGAGCCTATTTTAAAAGCTCGTGATTTCTTAGCTGGTAAATATCGAGATGCTGAAGGTAAAGTGATTGAAAGTATTTCTGATATTAAAGGAAGTGTGTTTGATGATCAAGGTAATCTAATCATTACCAAAGAAGATTTAATCAATACCTTCTATATCGATCCTAAAGGACGTATTTTAGAATCCAAACACATTAAGTCTTTAACTGGTGCAATTAACGATCAAAAAGACAAAGCAAAATCTCGTTGGTCTAGTTTCAAGAGTGGTTGGAAAGATAAGAAGGATGAATACTCTTCTAAATTTAGATCCTTCTTAAATAATGCTAAATTAGATTTAGCTGGTTTTAGTCGTAACTTAAATCTTCCTGCGCCTTCCAGTGAACAAGATTATTACTTCCACACCATTGCAAAAAATACTGCGACTACCAATGACCTTTTAATGGAAATGTCATTGAAGTTAGAAAACCTGCAAATGATGGCAATTAATCAATTTGCCATGGGTGATAACTTACCAGAAGACTTACGTCCTCGATTCATGCAAAGGGTAAAAAACCTTTTCAATCGTAAACGTAGTTTCCAATTACCGAATCAGCAAAAACATATTGCTCAACGCATTTGGGAGTTTGGTGGTTGGTTAGGTAGTTCTACGACTTCCATGGCAATGGCCATGACTCGTGCTACTGGTAATTTGGTTGGTAAAGGATTGAAAACAGGATTATCCTCTTTCACTAGCTTAGCTGGTTTAGGTTTGGACATGGGTTCTGACTTGATTGGTTCTTTAAAAGGTAAAGCTAAAGTTACTTCTCATCGTGCTCAAGACTTAGCCGATGCAGCAAAACACAAAGTCTTAGACGTTTATCGTAAAGGCGATAAAGAGCCATTGATTCGTGCCAGTGAAATGAAGAAAGGTAATTACTACGATGAAGACGGTAATCCCGTTAAACAATTCGTCGATGTAAAAGGTGACCTCTTCGATATTGATGGTAACTTAGTCTGCTCTTACGATGACTTTAAAAATGGCTATGTAAAAGATGGTGGTACCTTTAAAATCGTTAAAGCCTTTAACTGGTTTAGAGATTATACTTCGTCTTTAGCGACTACTGTAGGTAGCTGGGGCTTCCAAGGTTTAGTCTTACCGATTAAAATCGCTAAAGCTAGTTTTGAAGCAGTACATGGTGTTATGCGTCGTCAGTTGAAGATGCAGATTAAAGACATCTACGTGAAAGGTTTCCCAGATAAACCTGTTATCTTAGCACGTGATTTACGACAAGGCAAATGTTTCGATAAAGAAACAGGAAAAGTCATTCATGACGTTTCCCAAATCTCAGGCCCAGTCGTAGACAGTGAAGGTAATGAAATCTTAACTAAAGAAGATTTACGTATCGGTTTGGTAGACTCTAGAGGTAAAGAGTTTACAGACCATTATCGTAACTTCTCAGGTACCAAACAATGGCTGATCGCTAAATCAGTAGGAGTCGGTTTAGACATTGCTAAAGGATCTGTAAAACTAGGGATTGCTGGTATTAGAATGGGTGTAAACATGGGACGATCCATGTACAACTCAGCTAAAGCATTCTTAGGTTTAGGATTCAAAGCAGGTACTAAAGGTTTACGTTTAATGGGTGGAGCTTATAACTCTATCTACGATAAGCTTACTGGTAAGATTAAAGATCCTGCTGATGCCCTTTATGCTGGTCTCTCCATGACCAATGAAACCAACCAATACCTCTATGCTATCCATACCCTTTTAGATCAACGAATGCCGATGCCTAACGCTAGAGCATTTGGCGATATAGATGGCGATGGTCTTCGTGAAAATGGTATTGCTGATATTCGTCAGCGTAATCGTTTAGCTAAATTAAGAGCGGCTGAAGAGAAAGCACTAGCTAAGCGTGATGAGCGCTTAGCGAACATGATTGGTGACAAAATCAATGGTAAGAAAAAAGGTTCTAAGGAAGACGAGAAAGAAGAAGACAGTATCTTCGAGAATCTCTTAGAAGGTTTAACTGAAGGTATTGGTGCGAAAATCTTAGGTGCCTTAGGATTAGGTAGTTTGTTTGGTGGTGGAGGCGATGATGGTTCCGCTGCTGATTACTTACCAGATGGTGATGAAAAAGGCAAGGGTAAAGGTAAACCTGGTCGTAAACCTAAATCAAGAGCTGCTAGAATGCGTCAAGCCATGAGTCAGAAGTTCAGACGCTCTAAAGCTGGTAAAGCATTAAATGCCGCCAAATTAGGTATCTTTGCTAAAGGCCAACAAGCAATGGCTGCTGGTCGCACTGCATTAGCTCCTGTAGCTAGAGGCGCAGGTGTTGGATTAGGCATGTTAAAATCTGGTGCAAGTGCAGGTCTGTCATTAGCTGGAAAAGGTTTATCTGTAGCGGGTAAAGCGATTCCTTACTTGGGTGCAGGTTATGCAGCTTACTCTGGTATCGAAAACTTATCGGAAGGTAACTATGGAGCCGCCGCGCTTGACCTAGGATTGGGTGCAGTGAGTGTAATGGGTGTAGGCGGTACCTTATCTGCATTAGGCTCTGTAGGAGGCGCTGTAGCCGCCGCAGGAGCTGCTTTGCTCCCTTATGCTTTGGCAGCAGCCGGTGTAGCCCTAGCAGGCTATGTAGCCTATAAAGGCGCACGTAAACTCTACGACATGTATAAAGCTGGTAAAGTAGGTGATTTAGAAAAAGCACGTTTAATGCTTTACGGTTTTGATCATGAGAAAGACAATGACTGGACAGAGAAGATCCTGAAGTTTGAACGTTATGCAATGGATGCCATTGTCACGAGTCCTAATGGCTTTACTTTAGATCCTAAGAAAATGGATCCAGAAGTCGCTTACGATCTTTTTGGATTTAAAGAAGATGATGCAATCCAATCTCAGAAATGGGTAATCTGGTTTAATCAACGATTTATTCCTGCGTTTAGTAAATCATTAAACGTATTGAAACAAATCAATCCAAAATACACCATTGAAGACTCTTACAATCTAGAAGGTGAAAATGCTACCAAATACTTAAATGCTATTAAGCCTAATCCGAATGAATACAATGCCATGTATTCTCCGTTTAAAGACTTAGAAACATTAGCAGTAAATGGTGCTCAAGCTTTGGAATTCATCAATAAAGTATTAGAGAAAGTCTCTAAAGACGAATCTCTAGGAAATGATGGATTCTTGAAGAGAGCGGCTAAATCAGTATTCAATGCTGTAACACTACCTGCTCGCTTAACGTATAAAGCACTGAAGTTTGGTGCGGATATGCAACAAAAAATAGCGAAGACTGTTCTGAAAACAGGTGATAAGTTCTTAAGCAGTAAAGTCATGTCTTGGACACCTGTTGGCATGGCTTATACAGGCATTAAATCCCTATTAGGATTTAAAGGTCCTGTAGTCGCTACCAATGGTAATACTGTTGCAGGTGAAGACGGTAAATACGATCCATTCCTATCGATTAAATACAAGGCTTATGGTTTAAGTAACTTGAATGATACGACTCGTATCTCAATCTTGAATCAAGTCGAGAAGATTGTTGCTGAAGACATTACTTGGAGTAGTGGAGTAGCGACTTATGCTAAGGATATTGCTGAATTAGTAGAAAGTACCTATTCACTCTTTGGCATTGATAAGAATGATAAGTCAGGTATTGAAGTCTTAGGTCGTTACTTTAAGTATCGCTTCCTGCCTATTTTCGTCAACTTAATCACGGCTACGAATAAACATTTAAATACCACGGACTTGAATAGAATTTCTAAAGCTCGTCCTGCGATTAAAATGTTAATCGTCAATGATATTGTTAATATTCCTGTTACAATGGATGAAACCAAAATGACTACTTGGGATTTCAGTCTCAGTCCATTTGGTACGATCCTGAATACGAATAAATCATCGATAGATGGCGATGTGGAGAAGTTGAAGAAAGAGGTAGACGCCAAAGGTCAATCCGATGCTAAAGTGAAAGCAGAAGAAGCTGCGTGGCAATCTAAATCCATTGCTGATCGCTTTAAAGACGTTGCTAAAAACTTATTCAAAGCTTCACCATTTGGTTTCATTACCGACATGATGGACAAACTGTTACCTCAAGGCTTTAAAGATAAGGTAAACGAGGTGGCTAACAATGTTGGGGAAAAGGTTTCCGATACGTTCGGTAATGCAGTTAGTTGGGCCAGTAATACTTTCTTAGGTAAAGTAACTGGCACTCAAGAAGAGATGGGTTTAGCCCTTTACTCTGCATTTAGGAAATCAGGATTCTCCGATGCTCAATCTCGCGTATTGACTGCTGAAGTCGGTCGTGAAAATGCATGGCGTCCAGACATTATCTTCGGTACCCATATTGACCCTGCAAATGGTGCAACCAATGCCGGTATGATTTCTTGGCAAGGTGGTCGTGTAAAACCATTACTGGCTGCTTTACAAGCTAAGGGATTATTACAAAACGGTAAGATGGTTCGTTCTCCAGAAGCGTTACAAGCACAAACTGACTTTATCATGCAAGAGATGCGTTCTAAGTCATTTGGTGCTTCTGCTTCTAACAGTGCGGCTGTAGATCGATTCCTGAATAATCCAAACATCGGTATGCAAGAAGGTATGGATTTAGTTGGTCAACACTACATCAAGTGGGCCATCAACAATCCTAAATACCGAGCTGGTGGTATTAAGAACCGTAACATGTTCTTGGATAAACTGAATCAATCTTTGGGTAAACCAGAAATTGTTCAGAAAATTAACGCGGCTAATAATACCGCAGGTGTTACTACACGAGCTGATTGGAATAATCAAGCAGGTGTAAATACCAGAGCTGACTGGAATAGGATGAATCAGTCTCCTACTCAGGCGCCATCTAAAGAATACATGATGGGCATGAAGGTATTCTCTAATGCACGTCAACACGTGATGAATAATAAGTCTTTGACTGATATTCAACGTAAGAAAGCATTGGCTGATATTGATAAATCTGCTCACCAGTTCATGGAACAAAATGGACCTCGTGATGTACAGTATAACTACGATACTTCTTACATGCCGAATACTGGCACTAAGGTGAATGCTAAGACAAAACCAGGAATGGTGGCAGCTTGGTGTACACGTAATGGTGCGAATGCCCACACGATCTTAGGTAAGAAAAAAGGTGGTAACTGCGCAGCCACTGTCGGTTTAGGTTTGTATCATGCAGGTTATATCAAAACGCCACGTGGTAATGGACATGCTTATTCGTACGGACAAAAACTCTTGAACTTAGGATGGAAAGAAGTAACTGGACAAGCTTATCAAGTAGGTGACATCGCTGTATGTTATCCTAACCCAAGAGCTGCTTCTAGTGGCGGTCGTAAATACGGTCACGTTTCTGTCTTTAACGGTTCCGTATGGTGGGCTGATATTCCATGTCATTCCCCATGTCCTTATCGTGATAGAAATACCGCAGGTTATACGGTAAAAGTCTATCGTGATGGTAACTACATGAATGGCGGTACTGAAGTTGATGCCTCTCAAGGTACTGGTGGTGGTTTTGCAGGTTCTGTAGCTGCTACTACAGCGGGTGTATCGGTACCAGCAGGTTTCACAACTACTGTAAACGGTAAGCTTACTAAAGAGCAAATCGAAAAAGGTAAGATGTATGCACAATTCGGTATTACTGAATCTGGTATTTCTGCTGCTTCTAAACTGTATAACTATACCACACCTGAAAAAGAAGCTGTTAAGTACAATTACGATACTTCCGTTACAGTATCGGATAAGACTGACGGTAAATCTAAAACAGGTAAAGCCAAGAACAAACACGTAGATCCTAAGAAGATTTCAACGGACTCTAAGATCACCACCACGAAAGACAATAAAGACCATGCTAGTACAATTGCCAAATTGACTGGTACAGTAGATCCTTCTCAAGCATTTGGTAAATCGGATTCGGTTGTCAATATCTTGAAAGACTCAGGTCTCTCTTCTGCAGCTAAATTGTCTAGCCGATCAGATGTCTCTTCAGCATTGAATGGTACTTCTGTAGATAGCAATGGCGAACCTAATGACGCATTAGCTCGTCTTCAAGCTTCTGTACGCAGACTCTTAGGTATTGGTAAAGTAGATGCCTCTTCTGTTAGTGCGGCTTTAGCCTCAACACAAGACAAACGTGAAGAGATGCAAAAAGAGCAAAAAGGCACAAGCTTACTCTCGATGGCTTTGGATAAAGCTAAGAGAGCAGTCGTAGCTAATACTGATAAGAACAACTTAAAAGAATCGACTAAAGCGGCTGTAGAACAATCTAAAGCCATGAAGAACGATATCGTCTCTGTTTCTAATGAAATCTTGAAAGAGAATAAAGAGCAGACTAAGTTGTTAACCGATATCTTAGCCACCTTGAGAAAAGAGAAAGTAAAAGGAAAAGAAAATTCCAATAGCTTTACTCATCAAGAGAGAATGGGATTTAAACAATTAGCCAATGGCTCTTCTGATTTAAAAACCCCTTCAGGTTTAAGTAAACCTGTGGTGAACATGTCTAAATAAAACCATTAACGAATACTCCGGACACTAGGTATTACGCCTAGTGTCTGGGGATATTTGTTATGATTTGAATGCTCTATTTATGCTTTATTTTATTTAAGGAACTTATCCATGGATAAAACAACAAACAAATTTACCGATAAAGATTGGGTAAGAGAACTCTTTGTTGTAGGACAAGATCAGTTAGATGGTTTGTCTTTAGACGAACGAAACTGGTCTAGTAGTGACTATAAGTTTAACGATACGGGGATGGGTGGTTCGATTGTGATTAATCCATTACCACAGCCTTCTCCTTGGACAGACCCCATTACTAACCCTGTACTGATCAAGTACAATAAAGATGGGATGGGTCAATATTTCTCAGAAACCTTTGATGATAACTATCGTGTCGTGACTTTCCGATTTGGTACGATGGCTTTCACTTCCTTCTTAGGTTTCTTGTTTAACATGTATCACCCAGGTGCGGCAGCCTTAGTAAACAAAGGTCGGGTACATGAGATTATTTTCCAGATTGGTCGAATTATTGGTTTTGGTGCTTCATTAGTAGCATGGCCATTACATGCCATGGCTTTGTTAGGTCAAGCAGTCATGTTCATGACTCGTAAACCTACTTCTCGTTATGCTTATTTAAAGCCAGGCATGACTCAATATTGGGGCGCAGCTCAAACCCTCTTAAACCACTTTATGGTAAACTTAGGTTTGGCTGCTAATACAAAAGACTGGAGAGATTATTCTGCAGACAATGCAGGTGCTGAAGCATACTTTAAATTAGATGGCAGTGAACGTGAGGCTGCTGCAAAAGCTTTCCCAGATCTGTATGGTCAAAACAGTATCCAAAGACACATCTTGGATTCCCCTGGTTCTTTCTTGGATATTATTGCTGTAGCTAACCGTGGGCAAAGGCTAGCTATCGTTAGACGTAAAATTATTGCAGATTATATCGGCGAAAAAGAAGGTAGACTTTTAAACATGTTAGAAGACATGTATAAAGGTTCTAAAAGCGAAGCAGGACACTCTTTAGCTAAGCTTTACAGCCTTTGGAAGAATACATCTATCTATAATCCAGATTCTTCTGCAGGCGGTGTGCTTGGTAGTGGGATTGGTATTGGTTTAGGTAATCAAGCTCAAGAACAAACTCCGACTACTGACGAGAATGGTAATGTCGTGACACCTCCAGCCCCACCTCCACAACCAGAAGGTGAATTGACCCCACCGAGCGCGGTTTCTAATGACTCTGCAGATGCGCCAGCCTATAGTGAGTTTGATAACAATCCTGGATTAATAGAATACTTTAAAACAGAAATGGAAGAAGGTAGTGCCTTCATTTCTTTCCGTGTAGATGACACTGGTCCTGTCTCAGAATCATTCAGTAACTCTTACCGTGCTTCTGAATTAGCAGAGAAGATTAACTCAACTTCTGCTTCTGCTCGTTCTACCTACTTTAACTTAGCAGGTGGTAACTTAGGCGATAACGCTGTGATGAATATCATGGAGTCTATTGTCGGCGGATTGAAATCATTAGCAGAAGGTGTTGTGACAGGTATTGGTTTAGAAGGTCTTTTGATTGCCGGCGGTGGTGGTATGGTCACCATGCCTAAGTATTGGGAATCCTCAGAAGTGACTTTACCTAAAGCTTCTTATTCCTTTACGTTAACTTCACGTTACGCGAATAGACGTTCTGCTTTGCAAGATATTTACATGCCTCTTGCATGTATCTTAGCTGGCGCGATGTCGCAAGCCGTAGGTAAACATGCATACTCTGCTCCGTTCTATTGTGAGTTCTACGACCGTGGTAGAATGCAGTCTCGTTTTGCTGCCATTGATTCTTTAACCATTACTCGTGGTGATGGTACAGTAGGTTTCACACCAGAAGGTTTGTTGATGTCTTGTACTGTAAGCTTTACACTAGCAGCAATGGAAGAACATGTTTCTATGCCTTTGTCTGAGAAGTTTAGCTTTACAGAATCACTAATATCTTTATTAGGCGCTACATTAATTAAATCCGATCCTGCTAAACTTGCATTAGGTTCGTTAGGTACGCAATTGGCTCGTGGCTTGTTCGACGATGATAACCAGCTTATGGACTGGTTAGCTGTACTGACAGGTGTATCTTTGAATGAGCAATACTACATTGGTGCAAAACTAAGACGTCGTATTCAACAACGTAAACTGGATGTAGCTGCGGCATTCTCTACACCCTCTATGGCTTCTTTCTTGTCAGAAACCACCGTGGGTTCAACCTTGTCTGCTTTGGTATTTCCATATCGCGCAGCAAGATAAACATATTGCTATTACTCCTACTCCTTTTTGGGGAGTAGGAGTAATACTTTATGTTTTAACGTGCTAATACATTTGCTTTAAAGTCAGCAGGTGAAACCAACATATCGGTTCTCTGTGTGCCATTAATGATAAACTCACTATGGTCACTAGAGAACTCTTTACTAAAGCTCGTAGAGCCTTTGGTAAAGACTTGATGTAATAACATCAATACTTCATTGTCTTTATCGGTATATTCGTAATGAATCAAACCCCTACCAGTTTTACCTTTATTGTCTTCAGGATTCAAGTAGAATCGATTCGCTAGAGCAGTTTTAATCAATGTTTTAAAATCAGTAGAAGCATTCATGAAGATTCTTAAATTGAAAACCTTCCTTTGGCTTCCTCGATCAATCCAAAGCATTTCTCCACCTCTAAATGCATAGATCGTTTTCATCAATTGTTCAAAAATCAAATTACGATCTTTCTCTTTATTAAAGACAGCATTAAAGGTGAATTCAGAAATCATCTTCTCTACGACTTTACCAGAGATCATTTCCATTCGTTGTGGGTCAGAAGCACCAATGGCATAATACATCGTCGTATAATCACCATTCTTCGCTAAGTCGTAAATGATATTCGCAGTGACATCTGTAGCGACATCCCAAGACATGCCGTTCTTTTCACCAGAAACCAACTTCTTAAATTCAGAACCAATTTCCAAACCTAAGTTAGAGAATTCTTTAATGACTTCTGTAACAGCTTCTTTAACTGCTAATACGTCTTGTACATCAACTAAGTTATAGCCAGTGATGTGTTTGGTTAATTCATTCAAACCATTCAGAATGGATAAGTCACCATTCTTAATCTTCTTAACTTCACCACCTACTTTAATGGCTAACTTAGCACCTTCGATAACACTATCGATTTTCTTAACATCTAAACCAGCTCGAGATAAAGCTGCTTTTGCACCAGGGGCTAAACTCTCTACTGCGCTTAAGAAGTCTTTTTGTTTAATCGCGTTCTTAGCAGCATTTGCGCTCTTTAAGTATCCAGATACCTTAGAGAGCATGTCTTTACCACCACGTAACTTCTCACCTAGTTTATTTAAGTCTAGGTTTAATGTATTGGCAAATTTATAAAGACTATTTAATGTACCATTATTAAAGTCTACTAAATAGGCATCTTTCGTTGCCATGCTGTTATCTTGAGAAGAGTTATAGACGGTGGTATTCTTATTCTTTTTATCATTAGCAGCACTCTTACTCGTAGAAGCAGAGTGTTTGCCTTTTGAAGCATGTTTAGGTGGTACGGGTTTACGTTTCACCTTTTTACTGTTTGTAGCCATAATCGTCTTTCTTAAAACTAAAAAAAAAGAATAGTATTCTAAATCATACGTCTAGACTACTACTCCCTGAGGAAATCCCCAGAGAGTAGTCTTATCTAGATATTAATTGTTTAAATCTACCAGTTTCGGTTTAATGTTATTCAAGATACGAGTCATTTGTTTATCACGCATTTTGAACTTATTATCCGAATCAAAGTAGTAAGCCACGTAAGGTAACTTATTACTCATCACCATTTCTAGAAGATCAGGCTTAGACATGATTGAATAAACCAAGAATTCTTCTAACAAACTGTCTGGAATGAATTTCACTTCGTATTCATTTTCTCCAGACTTGATTTGTTTGTCTACATACTCACGTAAACGAGCACCACATAAGGATCGAATGTTCTCATCCTTATTCTTTAACTTGTACCAAGTCACGGCAGCAGAGATGGAAATGAAACTACCATAACGAGGATGATAGAAGACACGAGTATGGTCAATGAACAAACGTTCACCTAACAAAGTGGCTGTATCATTCAAATTGATTCGAATATGATCAATACCGTCTTTACTTGGATCGATATTGGTCATGTCCAATGTTTGGTCGACAGACAAGTCCAGTTCACTCATCTTGATTACCCTCCTTACGAACTTGTTTCCCCAGCGAATACAGTTCGTGATTAATTTCTGCACTTTCTTCATGCAGTTTTTGTTGATCGATTAGTTCTTGATTACGTACCGGACGTTCGTATTGAGTTAAGCCTACACCACCTACGTGAGCTGTATAAGATTTAATCGTACCAGACTTACGTTGCATGGTAATGGTAATGTCTACCCAAGGTAGATCCAGAATATGGAAGAGTTCACCTAGGTACTTAATACTGATGGTTTCACGAGACAGCTCTTTCAATAAGCGAGCTTTCTCAGCAGTGATCTTATTCTGGTCTAATGTATTACCAGAATAAGTACGTAGTGCTTCTTCGATAATCTCAGTCATTTGAGAATAGATCAAAGATTCATCTTCCATTTGTGGATAACCTTCTACACCCTTACCATCGTAGTTATCCTTAATGATACGACGTAAGAGTAAAGCCAATACACCACCCCAAGTATTCGTTACATCCTGTACCGAACCATTCTCAGTATCCGTGATTCGACGGAATCCCTGCAATACGGTATCTTTAGAGTTCATTCTTAATTGCCTCCTGTTTATCGTACTCCCGAATGTAAATAAAGAGCTTTTCTAAAAGCAGTAGATTATACGTGCTAATCAGAAAGACATCTTTATAAGAGCCGACGTAATTTTCAAAATTAGTTAGATTAGAAAGTTTCGTTAAGAAGTCCTTAACGGAGTTTAGATAGATGTAAGCAGAATGTAATACTGATACATCATCCGGCAGATTACTTTTGTAATACTGTCTAGGATTTTTGTACGTATCGAAAATGCTGCATCGCACCACATCTCTGAAAGAATCATGTGGTTTAGAGGTTAAGTAATTATTCAGATTCGTTAACTCAACCAAATCTGAATAGCTGTTATCAGGTGTTGAAATCCCATAGCAACTAGTCGCTAAGTCTAAACCAATCTTATCCGGTAGTTTAGCATAGTTTTCATTTTCCATGAGTTTATTGATTTTCACCATGGTTAATTCAAGATAAGATAGATAGTCCTCAATGGCTTTCTTCTTACCTTCAGCACCATACTGTTTAGAAAGTTCACGAAATCGGTTTATGGTATTTCTTGCCCATACTTCATGTTCTTCTACTTTCTTATTGTAAGCCCTTTCTTTAAATGGAAAGAGACTTACTAATTTAGCTAGCATAGAAAAGTCCTTTGTTACAGTTAGATTAGAAAAGAAACAATTATATCACCTCTGCTATCGATATGGTATAATTGCAGTAGATAAGATTCAAAAGAATAATGTAATCTCATCTTAATAGTATATTTTTGAAATAAACTAATATAAAGCGTAACTATATAAGCATTATGAATAAATTATCTTTTTAACACTTATATAGGGAAATTTAAAATGAGTGCTGAACAAATGATAGAAGGAGTAAACTTGGATCAATCAATTGCTCCTCCTGCAATAGATCCTATTTCTCAATTTGAAGTCAGAGGTGAAACCTCTAAGTACGACTCTCAAGGTATCTTAGACGAGAACATTAAGTTACGTCAAGCCATTGTGCGAGCAGCTACTGCTGATTTAAAAGCATTAGTGAATGATCCTGACTTAGCTGCATTAGCCCTGAAAGCTATGGATGCGAATGATAAGTCATTGATTGCTACTGCACGTCTGAAAGTGGAAGAAGAAGGCAATGCCACTGATGCCGCTCTCGTATCTGCTCTCGTAGCAGAAACACTCTCTCGTAACGAAAGAACTCGTAAAGAGCGTATGCAGCAAGACGCCATTCCACATGATCCAAACTACAAACCACAAGGTCGAGCATTTGAATTACCAGCAGCTTCTCGTGATATCCGTGATGATGAACTTGTAACAGGTACTGTAGTTATTACTCAAGAAGAAATCATGTCTACCTTAAAAATCAAAGTAGAAGACGATACTGAAGAAGAAAAGAAAGAAGAATAAACTACTCCTCTACCCAATTAAGGGTAGAGGAGTATTCTATCATTATTTACCTTTTAAAAAGTCTTCTGCTTTAGCGATAGCAGAATTCAAAGCTACCGTAATGATTTCTGCATTATAGACACAAACAGAGAAAGCTTCTACAATTTCAGCAATCTTAGTCGTCGCATTCGCAATCTTAGCGATCATGGGTTTAGAATAGCCTTCGCTAACCATACCAGTCAGATCACGAACATACTGTACAGCAGTATCGACTTCATTCAACAATTTCTTACGATCAATACTGTTGATCAAATCACTGTTATCTTCTGCCAATTTTACTACCGCATAAATATCAATACCAGAATTAAACACATCACCATACTTCGCTACCGCATTAAAGTCATTCGGTTTCTTCATGGTGCTTAATGTTTTCAATTCTTTATTGATCAAGTCTGCTTGACGAATATAGTTCATGTCAGAGAACAAAGTCGAATCAGTTAATCCTTTATCTGTAGAAATTACTCGACCAATATCAATACGCAATTGAGCGACTTGACTAATCACATCTTTCAAAGATTTACTTACTTCGAAAGATTGACGAATATACGTTTCGTAGTCTACCGCCATGCCTGGAGGAATATCGACTTCCAAATCCAACATAGCAGCATAATTACGACTCAGTTTATTTTTGTCCAATCGACTCAGACGAGCTGTATCCAACATAAGGTTTTTACTGTTTACTTTATCAGAAGAGAATAAAGATTGCGCGGTTAAACGCAAAGTGTTGAATGTCTTATTAAAGAGTTCAGTCACCGCATTAAACAAACCTTCATGAGAGACATCCAAAGTCTTAATCTTTTCTATGTCGGCTTGCAATTGTTCGACGGATACCATCAGGGAAACATCCCACTTTGATCCGATAGAATATTTATTTTGAATAGACATAAACTTACTTTTCCTTTTATGAATTCTAATAGACTAAATCTTTTTGAAATAGATATAGTTTGAACAAATACCAACTTTAACCCAATTCTCAAATACCCGAGGTAATATTAAAATGATTACTGGATTTTACCAAATGCCAGCGAAGCAATCGCCTTACTTACGAACTAATATCAATGTAGGATGTCTCATGGATATCCCAACTGGTTCTCCAGTAAAAGCACAACACGGTCGTTACATCACAAATGGCGGACATAATGGTTCTGTCATTCTTGTTGGTCCTGGTAACTCATATAAATCCGCTCTGGCTGACCATATCAATGAAGTCGCCGCATTCCGCGTCCACCGTTACGCCACAGGACAAAAATACGATACAGAGAACAATGCCTACATCCCTGGTCTGGAAGTACGCTTAAAACGCATTGTAGGTGCCTTAGCAGAAGCCGACTGGTTCCAAACAGGTCGCTGGATTGTCACCGAGTCTTCCATCTATAAAGGCGATGAATGGTTTAAAATGGCTAAGGAATGGATGTACGGTAAAAAGAAACAAGGTGCATCCATTAAGATTGAAATTCCTGCTCTAGACAGAGAAGGTAAACCCATGAAGATCATGCTGCCTACTTTTATTACATTAGACTCTTTGTCTAAGTTTGAAGTAGAAGCCGTACAAGAACTTCGTGATAAAACTGACTTAGGTGATGCTAAGCAAAACATGATTGCCATGAACTCAGGTAAGTTCAAGAAAAACATGATTGATGAATTACCTGATTTGTTAGTTGGTACCAATACTTACTTAACAGGTACTGTGCATTATGGTGAACTGAAACAGATGGATCCCTATGCTCCTGTACACAAACCATTACAACACGTAGACAATGGTCGTAAGATGAAAGGTGTGCCTGAAAACATTACTTTCTTGTCTACTTGCATGTGGGGTATTAAAGCGGTTGCTAAACTGCACAATAAAGCTGACCGTAATGTCATGGAGTATCCATTAAAAAATGCCGCTAATGACAATAACGTCGATGACTTGAATGTAGTCTCTATGCAACAATGGCGTTGCAAAACAGGTCCTTCTGGTTATACTTTAAATATCGTGGTTTCTCAAAAGTACGGTGTATTGGAAGAGTTGACTAACTTCCACTTCTTACGTACACATGGTAACTATGGTTTACATGGTGAGATTACTCAAACCGGTAACTTTAAAGATGTATCCTGTATTCTCTATCCAGAACAAAAACTGACTCGAACTACTGTTCGTACATTGATGGATGAAGATCGTCGTTTAGCTCGTGCGATTCAAATCTGTGCGGATATGTTGCAAATGTCTGTCCATTGGTCTACACACTTGCGTTCTATTGATAATCGTCTTTTAGAACTCACTCCTGCTTCTCTATACGAGAAAATCAAAATGGAAGGTTACGACTGGAACATGATCCTGGATACTCGTTACTTCTGGAGTGCCGATGATGAAAACCATGATCAATTGGAACTCTCCACTATTGACATTATGCGTATGGCTTTAGGTACCTACCATCCTTATTGGTTAGAAGCTGATAAGAAAACCATTAAAAAGAAATATGCGAAAACTTCTAAAGTAGAAGATTCCATGATTGATAATGGTGATAAACCTAAGAAATAAAGTTTTATGGGTAGGAGGTCATTCTAGATCCTGATCTCCTCACCCTTTTCCATTAACCTTAATATTAAGGAAATTTATTAAAATGACTCAAGAACAAGAATTTACTGAAGTTACAGCTCCTGTAGCTGAAGAAGAAAATACTGAAATCATCAACGAAGTACCTGCAGATGACATCACTGAGACTACAGAAGCTGTAGTCGAAGAGGAAACAGGTAATCAAACAGGTATTCAAGACAAGTCTTTTGAAGCCCTGATTACTGACCCTAACTTCATTCTGCAAGACTTCCGTGGTTTGTGTGAAAAACATGGTATTGGTTTTGTAGACCTCATGAACGATATGGGATTCAATGCTTCTACTCTGAAAGCATTGTTGGTGAACAAACCCATCACTGAACAAATCTTTGTACTGGCTCGTGAGCTTTCTATCATTATCTTCAAAATGGGTATGGATAGTGAACCTGCTGTAAATACTTTGGATGTTCGTACTACTTTGGGTAACGTAGGGGATTCTAAAGAATTCTTGGAACTCCTGGATACCTTCATTTTCCCTTACATGGCTGAATACGTGAAGAATGGTAAACTGGATCCTGATTGGATTCTGCCTGAAGATCCATCTAAAGAATTGCAACAAATGGTTTCTGACCAAATCGGTATTAACCAAGAAATGCAAAATGCTGTGAAAGAAGCGGACAAACGCATGGAAGATTTGAAAGCATTGGAAGATGCAGTAGAACTCACTCAAGGTGAAACTGTCGTAGCAGTGGTTTCTGAAGAAGAATTGAAAGAAGCTTTAGAACACGCTACTCCAGAAGGTGACTTGGAGGTAGAAGAAGAGGTTTCTGAAGAAGAACCTGTTGTAGAACCTATTAAAGATCCTGTTGCATTTGCTGAAGTATCTAAACAGTAAAACATAAAGCATTGCTCTCCTCTCCTTTATCGGGAGAGGAGAGTGCTTATGCCGTATGTTTAGAAAGTAATGTTGTTATTTCTTAGCAGTTCTTTCAATCGCATGATTTCATTGTATTGCTCAATGACTTTTCGTTCTGCTAATCCTAACTTATCTGTCAATACTTTCTTCGCTTCAGTCGCTTCAGTCAATTGCATTAAAGTCGACTTGTTGTCTTTCATTCTTTGCTTACGAGCTTTCTCTAATCGATCATGTGACGTATTATCCACAATCATGATTTCTGATAAAGCCATCGTTTCTGCCTGTACATTAACCCCTAACATGGAATCTGCTAATTCTTCAAACTTCTGAACCAGTGGATCCAAGTTAGTATTAAGAGGCATTGCCCCTAAACGTAAACCAATACCCATAGAGCAATAGTTTACCCCAGTACCAATAGGATAAGATACTAAGTAATGTAAAGGAAAAGAATAGACTTGTCCACTATCTGTTCTTAAGAAGATAATTCGACCACCTTCATCCGAATGCTTCTGATAATCTTCTTTAGAAAGATTGTGCTTTTGATAATAAGTTACGTAGGGATCAATACCCATGGAAAACAGTTGACCATAGTTGGTAATGGCTGTACATTCCAATGTGGTATTTAAAGGCAAGTAGGATTGAAAAGGGGTTTTCAATTCCCACAAGCCACGTGAACCTACGGTAGGGTTACTTAATGCCATTTAATCATTTCCTTATTTATTTAAGAAGTTGTATTTAGCAGCAATCAAGTAGTGGAAGTCTTTGTACTTCATGACTAAGAATAATTTATTGTTACGAGTTGTACGCGTAAAGATTTTCTCACCATTAATGATTTCTCCACCTGGTAAAGTAATTTTCTCACGAGGCAATGAAGAAGTAGGAGTCATGGTCTCTGCGACTTGTAACATGTCTTGAATCTTCAAAGAGAATGCTTGAGTATTAGCTGATTGATAGCTAAAGTCAGTCGAAGTAGAAGGTACGTCAATAAAGTCAGGGAAGACTTCTTGTAACTTAAACTTACTTTCTTTATTCTCTTGAGAACCACACACTAAGGCTGCAACAGCACGATAGTACAAAGAGACTGCTTGGATATTCGCTTTGATATGGGCTTCACTCATTTCGTTCATGAATGGTGTACCATACTTCTCAATAGCAGTTGACAAAGTGACGAATGGAGAGTACAATGAAGCTTGCTCACGTACTTTGTTTTCATTAGAGAGATTATCCCATTGAGGTACGATAATGAATTCATTGCGTTTAAAGATATCTGGAAAGACTTTCTTCCATTCATCACGAGAATGAGTAGAACTCTTTAAGATAGCCGCTTGAATCGCATCTTTCACTGCATCAATAGAATCACCTACATCACCCCAAATCAATACATACCAGTTGGTATCCAATTCAGGATTGTTCTTAACTGGATGATACCATTTAAAGATATCCAATCGGAAGATGGTAACGGGAGAGTGTGCTTTCTTAGAGTTCGCAATACGAGTCAGTACATCGACAGGACGTTTAGCCAATTCTTTTTCTACTTCAATACGAGAAGAGAAGAAGACATCAATATTCTCTACAGGTGCAATAATGTCAATTTCGTATTCATCGTATTCAGAACGGAAAGAGGCATCAGAGAACCATACCCAGAATTCATTGTCTTCTAAGTCTTTAAAACGAACCCACTGAACACAGTAGTAGCTCGTATCATTAACGACTTCACCTAATTCGAATTTTTGAGCGCGAGCACCAAAAGTATTTAAGAGATCACGTTTTAATTCATCTACGTAAATCTCACGAGCACCTTTTAATACATACTCGTAGATGTGTTTACTAATGTCTAATGCCAAATCTCGATCATTGGTATTGATCTCAATATTGCGTTCGTTCTCCATAGTACTGAAAACATTTAACATGATGTTCTTGTCAGTATTGTGTGAATAGAGTCGCACGTCTTTTTCGTATGTTCTGCTTTCAGTAGACAATTCGCCGAAAGTGTGTACGACTAGATTCTCATTCGAAGTAAAGAACGAATGAGTGGCAAATGCCTTGAGTGATCTTGCCATTTTGTAGTACCTTTAAAATTTTATAAAATATATAAATGGGGTAAACCAATTATGTTTAGAACAATAATTGATTTTCTATGGGAATGGATAGTCGGCAAGGAAGTAAAGCCAGGTCAGGCTATCCGTCATCATAAAACTCGACTATTATTCTTTGTAGTATTGGTGCTGTCTTTAGGCTATAACGTCAAAATCACTGATCGATTCAATTCTTATTACGAAGCGTTTGAGGAATTGAAGAGTCGTTATAGCTTGCAAAAAGGGAAAATTAAATCATTAGAAGAGGCCAACCAAAAGCTGATTGAATCAGTCAACCTATTAACAAATGGCAAGCCTCTCGAGTGTGTACCAGAAGCTAATAAGAATGTAGTCGTACCGCCAGCATTGCTTGGCGTAAAACCATTGTCTCCTAATGAGACTAAACCTTAATTCAAATTCTTCCTAATGAGGGAATCTATGAAAATGGATTCCCTTGTTATTTTTGGAAAGAATAAGAATGAATTATACTGGATTAGTCGTCTACTGTGACGGTGGTACCTTTAGAAAGAATCCTGGTTCTTACGGACGAGGATTACATTGGTATACTTACGATACCAATACCATTCAGAGAAAGTTTCCAATAGGAAACATCAACCCAACAACCAAAGGATATGCTACTAAGGATATTCCTACTGAGACCTTTCCTGCTTTTGACAGTAAAGAAGCATTTATAGAAGCCGTAAAATCCGATAAGACTTATTTAGTCAATGTGACTTCTATTAAAGAACATGCTCAAGGATATCCAGATATCCAATCAAACAATGCAGCCGAACTACAAGCCATGGTGCGTGCATTTGAAGTCGTTTTAGAAACCAAAGCAGACATTACGCTAATCTATAGCGATTCTCAATATGTATTAAGAGCTATTGGTAGTTTGGATAAGCTAAACAAATTTCAATTCTGTAATCCCAATACAGGCACTCCCCTTTCTAACCAACACATTTTAAAAGAACTCCATCGCTTACAAACTTTAATCAATGAAGCCAATCTAAAATACATGGCTAAATGGATTAAAGGACATGGTGATGCAAAGAATGACGATAGGACTCAGTCTTCTATTCCGAATCTCTTTGCCGATGAAATGGCTTCCATTGCCGCTTCACTCTCGAATAACTTATTCTACTTAAGTGAAGACAATGACCGTCATGAACGAGAGATTACTTTTGATGATTTAGCCAATGAAAGAAAGCCTAAGAAAATACATCCTTTCTTGAATAATAAAAGAATGTATTTGGGATTTACTCCTCGTAAAAATAAAGAGATATTTTTCGTAGGAAATCCTGGTGATATTAATCAGGATAAAAAGATTGAAAGACAAATCGTTATTGACAATAAAACCAAAGAAGAAATCGTCATTAAACGAAAGGTAAACGTACCCATTGACATTTACACTGGCAAGATGATTGCAGATGCTCAAGTAGGTGTCGTGGTCGTAGAGGGCGGGGACCTTATCGTAAACCTCATTGAAGAAGTCCAAGAGAAATGGATTATGCAGCATTATGCACATCCAGAGATGATGTATTGTCTTTACATGAATACGATATCAGACAGTAAAACATACGCTAATCTCTTAAAGCATAAAGAGCTATGGATTTCTCGCAGTTTCGGAACACCTAATCTAGAAACAGTAGATGGAAAAGTGTTGACGTATATTAACGATCCTGTGTATCTGGCTATTCGTAATTTCGATAACTTTGAACAACTCTATTTACAACTAGAGTACTATCGTTCTAAGCATATCGCTATACGCGAAATGGATATCACAGAACTTCTATATGATACACACGAGTGTTCCGTCAATAAAGACTTCAGAGGAGATCAGAAAGAGAAAGTGATACTCGGAAAGAGTCTTAAGAAAGAAATTGGAAGTGATTTTAAATCATTGACATTAGAAGCCGAATTCGGTGAAGAAAATACAGTGAAAAGAAAAATCATTTTAACCACAGGAGTGGACTTACTAAGCAGAAATCAATTAAAAAGTATTGAGACTGAAAATCCTTCTGTGAAATTACTTTCTTGGCATCATTCTGGGAATCTTTACTCCTTCGCAGTTTTTATAGAAACACACAAGAAAACAGAAAACGGTTTACAAACTAAAGATTATGGTATTTGGCGAGGCGTATATTCTTCGCAAATCCTGATCGAGTGATTTGGTTATTTTTTAATTTTGTTTTTTTCTATAAAAAGGTTATGGATTATGAAAACTCTGTTTGCTTTTCTAACCTATCTTTTACCAGATAGAATGATAAGAACTCTGTTTTTATCGTCCCTTTATCGTCAGCTATTCAAAGTTCGTACTTTAGACCATGGTGTGTATCATCGCGTAAACAAAATCCTGAATGTTTGTGAACGTGATCATGCATTAGGCCTAGGTATGGAGTTAAGTAAGTCTTTTTGGAATGGTGAAGAACTCAAAAACATTGAGACTGAATTGACGAAGAATGGACGATATGTTCTGACCGAAAAAGCGAAGAAGGAAATGGTAGACGATATTTTAGCAAAGACACCTTCTTGGTTAAGATACAACTTATCCGATATGAAAGAAGATGTGAGCAAAATGTTAGACAACTATTTCCGCTTGTCCAACGCTTAACATAAAACAAAGTATACTCCCCTATCCCTCACGAGGGATAGGGGAGTATTGCTTTTTTCTATATGTTTATTCTGGTACATTAGTGAGGTTGCCATCACCTTGTTCACGGTGACGGTGCGTAGAGTAAGCAATGCCGTTCACAATCACATCGCCACGAACTTTCATGACACCTTGCATTTCCATACCGCTACCATAACCACCAGGTTGACCAAAGATACCACCTGTAATACCATAGTTACCTTCATGAGCATGAGTAGGTGCCATGGTATTCCATCCTGAAGCATATTCACCATTCTTACGATTTGATTTCTCAGAAATGTTACTACCTGCTTTAATGCTTACATTGGAGTCAGCTTCAGTAGATATATTATCACACCCAATATTAATATTGCGCTTATTAATCTCGATATAAGCCCCTTCAGCAGTTTGTAAGCGAACAATGCTATTAGCAGAATCGATAAAGAAGAAATTCCCAATGTCATCTTTAATATCCACCCTTCCTTCTTTGGCATCTACGCCAATGTGGTAAGCCCATTTTTCACCATCTGATTTTGTAGTATTAATCAATACAGCTTTCTTACGACGAGTCGAGACCATTTGTGTCCAATCTGTATCCGGACCTGATTGTACATTCTCATCTCGTGTATTAGAAAAACCAATTACTTTCTCTTCTAGTTTTTCAAAGTTATTCGTATTAGTCGTCGTTTCCCAATAGAAGTAATCAGTATTCGCTTTACGATAGAGTTGTACTTCAGCACCACGCCTTACATCAGGAGCAGTCTTTACATTAGGATCACGACAAATCCATTTAGCAGTAATGGTATTAGACGTTTGTACTTTCACCACACTACGTCTACCAAAGCTATCTACGATTTCAGACTCGTAATCTTCTACTTGGTCAACTACTTCTCCATCTGCTAATGGAAAGATAGAAGTCGGTAAAGCAGTAATAATATCCGAATTAGGATCTTTATTAACAGCCACAATCCCCAAAGAATAAGGAATAAGATTATTCAGGTTTTGCATCATTTTCTCTTTCATTCAAATTAGTTAAGATCAATCATATTCTCTGAATAATTAACCCTAATCAAGAGAACATCATGAAGATTATTTCCTTAGAGCTAGAGGGAGCGATACGCTTAGAATTAAGCGAGATTAAGAATTTAAAGATTACCCCAGAAACCAGTATTACTGCCATCATTGGTAGTAATGGTAGTGGTAAGTCATCCTTACTGCATTACTTATCTCCATTACCTGCCGATAAAGCTGACTTTACTAAAACTGGATATAAGAAGATTATCTTAGAAAAAGAGAATGTACGATACGTATTAACGTCTGACTTTAAAGACAATAAACATTCTTTTGTCATTGAAGCTACTGGTGAAGAATTGAATGTAGGTGGTACCCAAACGATGCAGAATCAATTGGTACAAGACTACTTTAATTACAATAAGAATATTCACCAATTACTAACAGGTAAAGAGCGTTTTACTTTAATGTCGCCTGCTAAACGTAAAGAATGGTTTACTTTGCTTTGCGATACGGATTACTCGTATGGATTAAAAGTATTTGGTAGAGCTAAAGACAAACAGAGAGATGCTCAAGGTGCGATTAAAAGAATGCGTCAACAAATCATCTCTTTAACCAATGATCAAGAAGAAGATCAATCTGATATCCCAAATAACATTTTACGATTAGAAGAGAAGATTGATACTCTAAGAACGATCGCACCTTTTAAGAAAGAGTATTCTGATCCTCAATTTGAATTTAACCTTAAAGAGAAGATTAAGAATACTACACTAGAAATCAAAGACAGTAACCAAGATTTAAAACAATCTAAAAAGAAAGTATTGAATCGTTGGATGACTGAAGATACTTTAGAAGACCTAACGAATCGTAAAGAAGCTTTATACGAGAAGTTAGTCAAACTGAAACAGCAGTATGCTTCTAAAGTAGAAGAATATACCGAAACAGAAAATCGTTTAGCGAACATGAAACTCTCCTCTGAAGAAGAGTTTAAAGAGATTCGTAATAAACGAGATGAACTCAAACAAGAAATCCAAGAGATCATTAAAAGCGATGAATCTATTCTTAGTATTGACAATGCTCTATTTCAAGAGAAAACTTATCAAGATAATCGAAACACGATTGACACCACCTTAATGGCTTTATTCAATATTCAGTCTCCTCATTTGTCTACCCAATTAGTAGAAGAGACAGAAACCTTATTGAATGGTAAGAAACAACTCTTAAGTGAATCTTCATTTCGTTTAGTGAAGATTAACGAAAGACTAGAAGCTTTTAAAGAGAAAGAAAAAGAAGCTAAAGTTACCTGTCCGAATTGTCAACATCAGTTCCATCCTGGATTAGAACCTGAAAAGTATAGTCGATTAAAAGAGATTCTAGAGAATGAAACCAATATAAATGTTAAGTTAACTGAAGAAGTGGGTGAATTAAATGACAAACTCAATCAGTTAAATGAAGACATGAATCTGGTAAGGCAGTTTTCTCAGCTCTGCAAAGCGTATCCTGAGCTTTTAGGAGAGATTGGGTGCGAAGTACTCAAACAGAAGTACTACCTCTCACAGCCCAACTACGCGCAAGTAAAGCTACAAGACAAAATGTACAAAGTTTCTCTAAAGATCAAAGTTGATCGTTTACAAGAACAAGTAAATGAATTAGAGAAACAATTGAACAGTATTTCTTCAGTAGATGAAAAATACTACAATGAAACCAAAGAGCATTTGTCTAAGCTAGAAACTTTATCTAATGTTTTACATGAAGAAATCCAAGAGAACTTAATTGTCTATAAAGACATCCTAAAAGCAATTGAAGACATTACTCAATTTCAAAAGCATCGAGAAACACTCTCTAATCAACTAGAGTCTTATAATGCTTTAGAATTAGAGTTAGCTGAATACTTATTGTATAAATCCGCTAATAGTGTCATCACGACTTACAGAGAAGATGTTTATCGACTCTCTAAGAAACAATCTGAAATTGAATCTAAACGACAAACCATTCAGTTGTTAGAAAAACAAGTCGATACTTTATCCAATGAATTGAAAGTATGGGATGCAGTATTAGATGCTTTGAATCCTACAGATGGTTTAATCGCTGAAGGTCTATTAGGTTATATTAAAATCTTCTTAGCCAGAATGAATGGATTAATTGCTTCCATTTGGACGTATCCATTAATCATCCATCCTTCTAAAATGTCAGAAGAATCAGAAACAGAACTCTCTTACAGATTCCCCATGACTGTAGGGATTTCAGATAAACCTAAGAATGATGTTAATCAAGGTTCAGATGGGATTTGTGAAGTAATAGATTTAGCCTTTAGAATGGTAGCCATGAAAGCATTAGGATTGAAAGGATATCCTTTATACCTAGATGAGTTTGGTCGTACCTTTGATAATAAACACAGAGAGAATGCATTACGATTAGTCGAGCGTTTATCGGAAGAGTTTATTGAAGATCAAATTTTTATGGTTTCGCATTCTTTTATGGAATATTCGGTACTCAATGATGTGGCTTTCTGTGTATTATCAGAAGACAACATTGTGTTACCACCTAAGAACATCAATCAAGGTGTCGTGATTACACGACACTAATTTTTTAAGGAGTAGAACATGACTCAGGAAACTTTGAATCAAGAAGTAACGAAAGAAGAAGCAGAATACCAAGAACTGCAAGAACATTTAGGTATCATTAAAGCACTGACTGATCGTGCTCGTAGTGATTTACTTGAATGTATTAAGACTATTGCTTCTCGTGATAAAGAAGCTTTAACTGTTGCAGCTAAAAGCTTGGCTAAGAACTTAGTAGCAGTTGAGCAATATGCAGGTAATATTGCTAAAGAATTGGTGACTGAGAAAATCATCAGTGCTTCATTGGTCAATGCTTTGGATAACTTGACTAAACCTCAAGAAGTCAATAATGATTCTGTACCTGAAGAAGCTCCTAAAGCCAAATCCATTAACATCATTCATCCTGATGCAGATGAGAATGTGATTGCTCGTGGTGAGATTCCTAACATGCAACAAGTCGATGACATGCCATTTAAAGAAGAAGAGATCGATGAAATCATTTACGGTAATGAAGAAGCGAAAGAAACTTCTTTAGATGAAAAGGTCACTGAAGCATTTGATAAAGTAAGAACTTTGGTAAAAGATACTAAAGAGCCTGATTACAATCAATGGGTAAATGACATTAAGGAACAACTGAAGAATGATACTGTACGTTCTATCTTAGATCGTAAAGTCTACTTCATTGCTTCTAGTCCTCTGATTAATGAAACCCCTGTAGCTGAAGATCCAAATCATGCAGACATTACTCAGTACATCGAAGTGATTGATGCAGAGTCTTTGAAATACATTCTGATTGAACGTCATGCTAAAGGACATGTAGTAAACGATACTGTCTTGTTTGAAGTCGATGATCAAGATGTGGTAGAAGATCATGTATTTGGTCGAGTCAATCGTCATCGCTATGTGGGCCCAGATAACAAACTGACTACTTTAGCGAAGAGTTTGATTAAAGAAGTACCGAATCAACATGCTTTCCATCATCCTTACATAGTCTCTTCTGCCGACTGCTAATTAATTCATTCTAGACAGACGTCTACACAGTCCTATGACTGTGTAGACTATGTGCTATTTTGATTAATTTTAAAAGGAATTTGTTTCATGAATCCTAAACGAAAAGCCACCATTGAGAAATGTGTGAATTTAGTTCAGAGCATGTTGCCGAAATCGAATAATGGTGAGATTACCCGTAAATGGTTAGAATCATTAACGGATAAAGAATTCGATGAACTCATGATGAAGTTTGCCAATGGAGAAGAGTTCTTACAACTGATTACTCCAGTAGGGGAAGATGACTTCCGATTAGATACCGATACCCTACAGAAGGTAGCGGATGAGAATGGAGTAGAATTGTATCATCGTATCTGGATTAAAGACGATGAAGGTGGTTATGAACTCTCTAATAAGAAGTCTATGGTGATTCATCTACCGATTCGTATTCAACAACAATTGATTGCGAAGAAAGTTTCTATTCCTAAAGACAATGATCACATTGATGTCTTTACAGGACAAGTAACCTCTAAAGATTCTAAAGCCGCTCGTCTCTCTTATCCTGAGGTTAACTCTCTACTCGCTATGGGTTTAACGAAGACGGTAGAAGAAATGATGCACTTTAGGGGTGGTTCTGAGAATGGTGTGCGTTTGATTGAGCAATCCATTATGCAAATGGGTAGAGCTTCTGCGAATGCTTTGAAACCTTATACCGGTAATGTAGGCTCTACTGTAATGCTCCATTCTTACTTAACTGCCATGATGTTAAGAACCACACTCTTAACCAAAGTCGGTACGGCTTAATATTAAAAAGGAATTAGTGTCATGTATTCATTAACACAAGAACAAGAAGATGATGTATTAGACGATCTCTCTAATCGAAATGAAGAAGTCGAGAAAGTATTATTGACTCTAGAATTGATTGAAGAAGACAAAAAAGAGATTGCTCGTTTAAAGAACCTAGAAGACGATTCTGCAGCGTTTCGTTCTTTAGAATGGAAATACCTCAAAGCTTCTGCAAAACTCTTGTCACGCTATCCTGAGAGCGTTCTAGCGAGCCATAATCAATTAGTGAAAGATGTCTTGATTCGTTACGACTTATTTGCTTTCTTAAATATCGATATTCTACAATCTTACTTGAAACGCATTGAGAATAACCATCCTCAGTATAAGAACTTCTTATTGAGTTTGTATGCTTTACTAGAAATGGAAGCAGGACAAGAATTACAATCTTTCATGATAAAAGTATACGACTTACGAGATGCTCATGCTGTCTTTAATACAGACAGAAGCTATTTCTCTGATCTCTTAAATGAACATGTTTGGTTACGGCTTCTTTTGGTTCAAGCATTCTTATTAGAGATGAATTGTTTCGATAAGATTGAAGCTCTAATGATTGCTAATGGACCTAAATCATGAAGCCTACAAGTAAACCTAAGAAACATGGTTTATTGATCGACTTGGATTGTCTTTTTGATACTCGATATGCTGTCTTACAGGAAATGGATCCAGAAAAAGCAGATGACCTTTTATTGAAAGGTTATTACTTACGAGACAGAGATGAATTTCCGAATATGGTATTACCAGAATTCAGAGAGAAGTATCAAAAAAGAGATGTCAATACTTTAAAGAGTTCTTTACCAACAGCATTACTCTTTCGATTAGGTGCTATAGTAGGGGATTATATTATTGAATTTGGTAAAGAAGGACGATTACTGAATCCTGAATTGATTCTGAATATCTATCCTTATAAGTTGACACCTGAAGAGATCAATACCATGGTGTTGTGTTTGAAAATCCACACCAACCACATGATTCCTATTCGAGTGATCAATAATAATCCTTTATCGATTACGCCTTCTTGGTTAAAAGATAATGTGACTTTCTTTTACTTGTATAACTGGTCCGATTGGATTTCAAAACATTCACTAGAATTGGCTTCTAATCGATTAGATGATGTATGTTTAGTCGCACCTTCGATTATGCCTTTATCGATTGATGAAGGACGAGAACAAGTGAAAGAACTAGAGAAAGACTTACGCTCTCAATTCTCTACTTATGTCGAAGTCACTGAAGAGTTATCTGATATGGATTTCTTTAAAGCCACAGCTTCTTTGATTAAGTTCTTTATTGGTTTAGAGTTCTTAGAAACACGAGATTTCTGTATCGCTATTCCAGATGAAGCAGAAGTTCCTAATGTGAAGTTTAATTACGATCAATCCAAAAGCATTATTGTTTAACATAAAGCAAAATTACTCTCCTATCCCTATAAAGGATAGGAGAGTAATGAGCTATGTCTTACAAGAAAGTTAAGAGATTAAAGAAGTAAGCTTGAGGAATCTTTAATCTATTAGTCGGAATACCTGCATCATTCAAATAAGTATTCTTATCCATAATACGATAGGAATTATAGAAACGTACATGATATTGACAATCAGCCGTCTCTAATACGTATTTATCCACATCACGAATCGCTACGTATTCTTCAAACTTACCTAAACGAGTCATCATGGGTAAGATGGGTTTCGTATCGGTTAGGTAGTTATTCGGAATATTTCTTTGTTGAGGATAAGTAATCTCTTTAAAGATTTCAGGATTATCCAACAAGACAATAAAAGAAGTAGAGTGTTTTAAGTAATCCACAATAAAGTCATCAGAATAGATATCCCTTAAGATAACGTTTCTATCACCATAGGTTTTGTGGAAGAAGACATCGGCCATATCCAAGTCATCTGCAGAAGCATGGACTCGTTCCAATAAAGGAATGTTCTTAAACTTCACTTTAATCGCACTACTAGAAATCAAGGTAAAGACATCGAAATCCAATACGTGTAAATAACCACCTAATACTAACATCACAGTCTTATTGGAAACATCTTCACCAATGTCAATCACACACTCTGAATAATACCCTACTTTCTCATTGAGTTTAGAGAGCATGTCTTCTTTAATGTCAATTTGTTTTACAGAACCTAAGTTTTCAAAACTAATCGCACCAATACAATGTTTCTTTCTACGACGAATCGTTTTATACCCATCTGTTACCCAAAGACCTTTACTGTTCGCATCAGTCTGGTGTAAGAAACCATTTACAGTAAACAAAACATGTTTTTGTAGATCAATGGGATCGACACCTTCTTTAGTAATAAACAAATCATCGTAGTTAAACTTACGACTTAAGTCATCATCCGATAGTTTTCCTTTGGCTACAGGAATCACTTTAAAATGGTTAGAGAGTACTTCTTGGTAGATTAAACCTTTTCTACCTAAGTTCACTTTCAAGTTTGTATAGTTTAATCGGGTTTCACCAATACTCGTTAACCATTCTTCAATTGTCTTAGATCGATCCATATTGGGAAAGTATTCGTCTAACAATACTACCCCTTTTTCTTTACTGTACTTATTCGTCATTTCTAAACGAATAGAACTATATTTCTTATACAAGTTTTCAATAGTTTCACCTAATGGAATCTTCTCCCATAATGCGATTTCACCAATGACTTTGCCAATCGCTCGGTTGATCTCGTAATTCATTTTATCGATTACCTCAGTGGTTGATAGAGAATCGCAATAATATGACGATCGCTCTGGATATAAATTTTAAATAAAGTTTATATAATATTTAGCTAAATATTATTTTCATATTTTCAAGGAGATTAAAAGATGGCGGTACAGAATTTACCTAGCTATACTTTCGATCCACATGCCCGTGTACCGGCTAATCTCATTACCAATGAACGCCATACACTGACTCCTAAAAATGGATACACCTTCCATTACATCATTCCGGATTATGCTCCGTTTTACATTAAAGATTTAAAAGTCTATAAGAAAACCCAACAAGGTGCTAAAACTTATTTAGTAGAAGGTGTAGACTTTGTTGTCGGATACGAATTCTTACAAGCTGTAAACTCTACAGGTATTCCGGTATATGGTGCGATTTCTTTCATTAACAGAAATCTAGCAGGTGACATCTACGTAGACTATCGTACCGTAGGTGGGGCTTGGACCATTAATCAAAATAAGATTGCGGAAATCATTGCTGACTTGCAATACAATCCCATCATTACTACTTGGGAACAAGTCGCTAATATTCCGTATCAATTCCCACCCACAGCACACTCACATGATGTTCAAGACATGACTTCCTTTGCAGACTTACTCAATGTCTTACGACGTTTGGGTGAGAATCTCAATGGAGGCGGCGGTAGTGTTAACCAGCAACAAATCATTGACATTGTAGAACGTACGATTACTTCAGGTGGTAAAGCTTCCGTAGGATTAAGCAATCTACGTAACTTAGAAATCTTGCCTTTAAATAATGGTAACAACAATACCGATAACTACTATGTCACACCACGTGGTGTACGGGATATTATCAATGCAGTAGCGATGCCGGTGATTAACCAGCACATTAATGCTCGTGGTAATGTCCATGGTTTGGTAGCTGCCGATATTGGTGCCGTTACACAAGCCGACATTGATTCTCGTCTGGCTACTAAATTAGGTAAGAGTGAAAAAGCAGCAGATACTGTTTTGTTTGATGGTCGCAATAGCCAGCAATTAAAATCTTTCGTACTGGATGGCACTTCTGCGAATACTGCTAAGTTCAATGGTTTAACCTATACTGAAATGGTAGAGGATGTAAAGAATCGTTTGAATGCGATTCTCTCTGCTCAAGGTGGGGACAATGTTACTAATCTAGCAGCTCGTATGTTGCAGTTAACTGCAGGCGATACCAATAAGTTTGGTAACCGCACACCTGAACAGTTTGCGACTTGGCTCTTAGCGAATAACAACATCAACGCTACGACTTTAAATGGTTTAACCAAAGACAATCTGATTAATGAAGCTCGCTCTAGTGTCAATGCGACGCAATTAAATGGATTGACTTCGGCACAACTGATTGCTCAAGCCAAACAGAATGTCGATGCGGTCTCTATTGGTGGTCGTAACTTACAGCAATTGCTCTCTGATGCAAAACAAAACGTCAATGCTACCCATTTAGGTGGTTCGACTAAAGAGCAAATCATTGCTGATGCTAAGAACAATGTCAATGCTGTACAACTGGATGGCAGAACTGCTCAACAAATCATCGATGAAGCTCGTCGTAATGTGAATGCAACAACCATCGGTGGTAAAACGATTGAAGCCTTTAAAGCAGAAGTCGCACAAGGTGTACGAGCCGCAGCTACTACTATTGGTGGTTATACTGTACAGCAAATCATTAATGAAGCAAGATCTTCTGTTGATGCTGAACGCTTTGGTGGTTTAGATAAAGAAGCCTATAAAAATTATGTCCTCTCTGCAAACAATATTAATGCAGCGACAGTAGGTGGATTGAATAAAGATCGTTTGATTGCTGAAGGTCGTAAAGCTGATACCTTAGGTGGCAGAACCTTACAACAAGTCATCTCTGATGCAAAAACCAATGTGAATGCTGCTACTTTAGGTGGTAAGACATTACAACAAGTGATTGCGGATGCGAAAGCCAATGTAGTAGCAACCAATGCTTCTCGTTTAGAAGGTAAAACCGTACAAGCGTTAACGAGTGAGATTACGGGCTTTGTTTCTAACGTGATGGATGACACTAAAGTCCACATGGGTAATGGTGTCAATCAGCACGCTGTAGCGACTCAGAACAGTGCTAAAGTCAATGTGATTAAGATTGGTAAGACTACAGAAGATTCTGGTTTACCAGCAGTCTCTATTGATGCAGTCGATATGGGTAAAATGTTCATGTATCGTAAAGCATTAACCAATGAATCTATTGATACCTTGAAACAAACAGCGGATATTGGTATTTATTCTCAAGCTTCTGATTCTGCGGCTGGTACCAACTTAGGTTATCCTGATCGTAAAGCAGGTACTTTATTAGTATTGCCTGCTGCTTATACAGTACAACAATGTTACTTTGTTTGGAATGAAGGTGCGATCTTTTCACGTTATGCTGAACGAAATGGGACTTGGTCTAACTGGTCACGAGCTGGCGTAGACCCAAGTAAGATTTCCCATTCTATTAATGGCAATGACCAGTCTAAGATCGCTTCTGAAAAAGCAGTAGGTGATTTGAGAGCATTCTTCATTGATTCTCGTACAGGCAAGATTAAAGAAGAATTAATTCCAGCACCGAAATGGCAGTAATACTTTGAATGGCTATAGAGTAGTGGCCACTACTCTATAGCTTTTACTTTTGCATTTTTAATTAAACGTTTAATTAAGGAAGTCAACATGGCAAATCAAACTCCAAACCTTAAGGTTCGGTACGAATTTGACCAGTCGGGACGAAACCCGAATAACTTGGTGAGTAATGAACAACATACCACCACACAACGACTCAGAAAAATCATTGTACCTCATTACGGACATTTCTATAATGACTCTGTAGTATTGACAGAATTGCCTTCTGGTCGTGAAGTACCGAGAAGTGATTACTTCTTTGAAGATCCTTCAGAAGTGATTGCTTTGAAAACTGGTCTTGCTGCTTCTATGGTGATTGTCGTCACCAATAGTAAATTAGGTAATAAGTTTGCGGTTTCTTATCAGGCAGTAGGTGGGGAATTTAGCGGAGCAGATGTTAAATTACTCGCTCGTAAACTAGAAGATTTAAATCACGATAATCGCCCAGTAGAATGGGAGAACATTCGTAATAAACCTTCTACGTTTAATCCTGCTGATCACCGACATCCGATTTACCAAACTTTCGGTTACGAAGGATTGATCTATATTGTCGAACGATATATTCGTGCTGTATTGATTGGTGATGAAGCTTCTCATGATGTCATCTGGGATGAATTGAAAAAGATTCGACAGTTGATTAACTCTACTGTTACACCAGTGATTAATGACTTTAACAATTATAAGATTTCTCAAGAAGAAGCTTTACGATTGTTAAGAGAAGCGATGCGCCAGTTAGATACCAAACTAACTGGTAAAGATACTGAACTCAATGACAAGCTAGAACAACACAAACGAGCTTCTAATCCCCACAACATCACCCCTGCTTTGATTGGTGCGCCTACTAGCCAACAAATGAATGATGAGATCGAAGCTTTGCGTCGTGAATTGAAAGCTTTGATTGCCGGTCAACACTCTAAAGAACAAGTCGACTTAAAGGTTAATAACTTACAGAATATCTTGAATCGTTTACAAGATACGAAGTTGGATAAAACAGCTCGTGCTGCCGATACGACTTTGTTCATGGGTAAAACCTACGACGCAGTGAAAACAGAGATTTCTGATAAAGCCTTAGAAGACCATAAAGACGACTTTGTACACATGGGTACAGGTGTAGGTCAAATCCGTCCTATCGGTACGGGCAATAACATGACTAATGTCGTGAAGATTGGTAAAGATACGGGTAACAAGTTAGTCAAAGTTTCTGTGGATGCTGATGACTACGGCACGATGTTTAACTATCGTGGTGAATACAATCAAGACTTAAGTCGTCTCTTTAAAACAGAACACATGGGTATTTGGAAGATTGCGCCTAATACAGCTAATGCGCCTGTGACGCTTTCTGGTATTCTGTTTGTCGTACCTGGTAGCTTAGGACCAATGCAAATCTTCTATCCAAGTACGGATGGTGGTAATGCTGCTGAAAATGTCTATCGTCGATTCTCTACTGGCGGTAACATCTTTACTGATTGGAAAGGTATTGCAGACTATCGTAATGTGATTTCCCATGAGAAAGCCGGTACGAATCAAACTAAAATTGCTTCAGAGAAAGCTTTAGGTGACGTTAACCGTGACTTAACCAATACCATTAACAATGACATTAAGAATACTTTAAAAGAAAACATCTTGAAGTATGTCGATGGTCAAACGACTTTAGATCGTCAAGCGATTAATAAAGCATTGTTTGGTAAACCTTACAACTTGGGTATTGGTAGTGCTTCTGTAGTGAACAGACAGTTTGCTAACTTGAATGTGGATAACAATCAGGTTACCCGTAGGGTGACGGAACTCTTTGGTACAGAACAACCTAAGTTAGCTCGTGAAGTCATTCCGATTTCTTCTGTAGAATCTAACATGATTCGCTGGAATAATGATGGTTTGTACTATGGTAATGTACCAGATGAATTGACGAAGAATCTCTATGTCGATCCTACCAATGGTGTGGATGAACCCATCACTGAAACCAATGGTCGCGGTACACGAAATAAACCTCTAGCGACTTTAGCTTATGCCTTAACTCAAGGTCCTACTGGTGTAAATCGTACGATTTACTTAGCAGAAGGTAAAGAACATAAAGTCGGTCGTAAAGCGACAGCAATTAATGCCAGTGGTATTTCTTACGAAAGTGTCCCACAGAACCATGCGACAAATGACATTGCTTATATTCGTGGTGGTCGAGTGGTCATTGACATCTATGGTCCTCGTATTGATGCGATTTATAATGGTTTCCAATCCTCTCGTGATTATACGGATTCTGTGATTTCTGAAGACCACACAAAAGCATTGAAAGTGAAGAACATTGATACTCGATTGGTATTCCAAGGTATTCGTCATGATGGTAGTGTGTACTTACGCAATAATCCGAAGAAAGCATTACACTTGACCTGCTTAGAGTTTGTAGGTGTACCTGATGTGATCTTTAAGAACATGACTTTAGTAAACTATACCGAAGATCGTACTTTGGTTAATACCGCCATTACAGATCACGATTATGTGGTTTCTGAAGATGCTCGATTCAATCGTTTACAAAGTGCCAACATCTCGTTCAATAACTGTTGTTTCAATACCGGTGAAGTTTACCAAAACCGTATTCAAACTTTCTATCCGGTATTCATGAAGACTTCTGAGTTCTATAAGAACTTATCCTTCTATTCTAATCGTTTAGAAAGAGACTTTATTTGGGGTAAAGGAATTATTATCTCTTACAACAGTAACAACAGTACGATCTTAGCTCGTGAAGGTGTGTCTCTACCTCGATTCTTTGAAGTCAGTGGTGATAACTATAGCGTTACGGACGGTAATGTTACTTACTTTACTGGAATGAAGATTGGTAATGGTGAATACGTAAATGTTCGTACTAACTTCTACCCAAGTGAAGAGAAATCTTTGAATGTGTTAAAACGCACTACAGGTAACATTGCAACTCAGAAAGCAGATATTGAAATCGATTCGGATGGTAAAGTCTATTGTATTTTCTTTAATACGACTTCAAGACAATTACAACGAATTCAAATTCATCCTGCTCGCTGGGCTGGTTAAACATAAAACAGTATACTACACTAGGTCGATAAGACCTAGTGTAGTATATTTTGTTTATCCAATTAATTGGTGATTACTGTATACGTTATCTATAACAAATTGAATGTGCGGGGTATTGAGTTTATTTAAAGCTATGTTTCTGTTATAATCTCGTCTATCACCAAATTGGAATTTAAACAGAATAGTATCGCCATTACGAATATCGATATTAGAGACATCCGTTACTAACGTGACATATTCTTGTTGGTTGAGGTTCCAGTAATAAGCAGATCTCTGAGGAACATCATTACCAGACATTGTCTCATTTCTTTCATTAATCAGTCTTGTACCAACTCTTCCAATTAAACGACCATCACGATAAACTTCGATACCATCAAACACATAACGGTCTTTTTGAGTCCCTTCCAAATGGTAGACAAAATATCTGGGTTTAAAGACAAAATCCTTAACCGTGTAACGATAGTTATAAGCTGGTATGCCAGAATATTCTATAAAGTATTGTTCAGGACCTTGAACTTCACTGTTAATTGTATCGATAGTAGGAACCGTTCTACTTAAAGCAGGATAGACATCGTATTCATCATCGAATATCAATTCAGTAATCTCTACTACAACTGCCATAGCGTCACCACGGTCACCTGATGTTCTGACCTGTAATCTTAAAATCAAATCATCGATAGGTTTATCTGACATCGTTATCCGTGTTTGGGTAAAGTAGAATATATCTTCGGGACTATTTGAACGTACTATTTTCTCAGGAGCTTCTGCCAAAATAACACCAGTATCTTTATGTATCAGTAATGCCGAGATGATCACCCCATGCTCACGAATACGGAACTGCTTTCTTAATTTAAATCCTCTCAAGTTTCTCACTACTTTAGGTAATAAGAAATAGGCAATAGCTCGGCCCTCACCAAAGATCGTATCGAATTCAGCCGTATTGGTATTTTGTCGGTTATTCATTGAAGAGTTTACACGACCACTGTGTCTTTCTTTTCTAAAGTATTTCACCCCACCCTGTGCAGGAGGTGGGGGGTCAGGTAATCGATAAACATATTCTTTTCTTTGCTGAGCTTCTTCAGCATGATCTAATACTCTTTGGTACCATCTCTTACAAATGGTATTAAATTCTGTAGTTCCTACAATAGAATTCTTAACGGTGTTGTAATCAATCATGTTAGGATTACCATCGTGTAACGCAGCATAAACTTCTTTTTCAGAATACTTACGACTCCCTTTCATGATAGTAATTTTATACTTAGCCAAACGAGAAGCATAGAGAATGGTCCGAGTAAAAGTACCGACTAAGTCATCAAAGGTAATATCACCTTCTTGGTCTTGGAACTGATCTAAACGAATATAATCATGCATACACGTAATCCCGTATTCGTTCTCGGTACTAACACCACCTAAACTATTATAGAAGCTACTGTGTACTTCTTGACTACGAATAGTATCAGGATCTCCAGTACCTACGTAAAAGTAATTACGAGAATACTTAGGGACTAAATTTAGTCTCTCTAAAAACTGTTTATTAAACACATCCAATACAGATTGTTTGGTAATCAATTCATCTGTTTTGTCAGTGGTTTCTTCAACAGTAGAGATCACTTCTTCAGTGACATTAACACTGTCACCATTTTCTCCAATCATCTGGATAGTAGCCGGAGAAGCTTTTCTAACCGTAATTTCCATGATCAATATTCCTTATAAAAGTAAAATTTAAAAGTCGTATAAGACTAGCATCATATGGAAAAATGTGGTAGATTTTATGAAATCCTTGCTATTTCGAAATATTTATTAAAATACATAAAAGGAACTTTTAAATGATTGTCGTTAACAATTATTTAACCGAAGGTGTGAGCTTTTCGGATGCCATGGATAAAGCATTACAAGAAGCCCATAACCAGAACGACTTCGTCTTGATTCAAGAAGGCGAATACAAGATTGATCGACCGATTAAAATGACCAATGTTCTCTATCCTAACTGTCGTGGGATTATTGGTGTCGATCGTAAGAAAGTAAAGATCTGGACAGATCGTCCACAGTCTATAGATTGGGATCCAGAAACCAACTTAACTGATGCGCGTAATGACGCTTTGATCTTAGTAGAGCGTTTGAATGATAAAGTCATTTCTGCTTTGACTTTACAATACAAAGGTGAGTTCTATCGCCCAGGTGTCACTTACTTTGGCGCAGTCAATGGTATTTACATGGAGCATACTAACCATTGTAAAGTATCAAATGTAGAGATTAGTGGTTGTAATCGTGCCGGTGTATTCTTGAATACCACTGATGTAGGTATTGTGAACTATGCCAAAGCAGGCACAATGGCAAACAAACATTACTACGAAGGTTTACATCCTAAAGACATGGGACTACCTAAAGGTAATGTGGTAACAAACTGTATCTTACACCATAATCGCGTAGCCGGTGTCTTAGCTTGCTGGCAATTAGATTTCTTAGCCAAGGGTAACCACTGTTATCGTAATGGTCACGAAAAAGACGGTGGTACAGGTTATGGTATTACCATGTCTAGTGGTACAGTAAACTCTAACTACCTGATTGAGAAAAACCTAGCCGAATACAACTATCGTAAAGGTTTGGACGTACACGATGGTTGGGATGGTGTGATTACCGATAACCAAGTCTACTGTAACCGTTTCCATGGCATTGCTGTAGAGCACCGTGGATATCCTGGTAAGAACTGTATCATTACTAAAAATGATATTGACTTTGATCCAGAGTTCCGCTTAGAGCGCGATGATAATGTCCCAGAAGGTCGAGCTTTGAACCTGAAACAAGACTACTATCAACAACGTGCAATTCGTATTGAATTGATGCCTCAAGAATTCCAAAAATGGGGTAATCAAGTACGTGATCCTCGTTATGTAGTCGAAGGCAATAAAGTACGTGGTCTCTCTCATGATGGTCGTGGCGAACACCGTGTTATTGAACTCATCAACAAAAATAAATCGTCTGATGTATTGCCTAACTGGTTTATCCGTGATAATGACATTAAATGTGGTAAAGTAGACTACATTGTCTTCATGGATTCTCCTAATTATGTCGCTAATGGTTTAGGCAATGTCACGATTGAACGTAACCGTTTTGTAGCAGAGAATGTGGTAGTCGTACCGATTGCTATTCAAGAGACGGGTACGAAAACCTTTGGTGAAAATCGCACTATTAAAGTCGAAAACAATATCTTGGAAGTGACTCAGTTTAATGCTGGTGCGAAAGCGATACACTACCATGGTACTGCTAAAGTCTACTCTGTTCGTAACAATACGTTTGACTTAGTCCCTAACTTGAATCGTCCAGTCTTCCGCTTTATCTGTAATATTCCAGATAAAAAAGAAGAAATGCAATGGGCTTGTGAAGACAATATCTTCTTGCTAGCCTTAGCGAATATGCATGTATTCAAAGGTGCTCAATGGTGGGCAGCAGAGAATTCTCGTGTCTCTCTGAAAAACAATATCCACTACTTGAAGCTCAAAGTCGCATTACCTGATGCGACTGCTGAAAGTGCAAAAGAGATTCAAGCAGCGGCAGCAGCTAGACCACAGGCATAATAGATAGCTACTCTCTACTCCTGATTAGGGAGTAGAGAGTACTTATCTTTATTTGTTAATCTTTTCTTTAATTTTGTCAATATCGACAATGTGTGTAGAGTACAAGAAGATCTTATGCTCTTTAATACCACTTGGTTTGTCTTTGACATTATAGACACCCAGCGTATCGGTTTCTTCCAATTGATCAAACACCATACGCTCGTATTCGTAGTTAAAGTAAATACGAACATTATGGCGATTTAAGTAATCAATCAAATTACTCACCATGAAGACAGGCACGTCTTCAATAATTACACCATCGTAAATCTCAACAGAACGAGGAGCAGGATCAATCACACCTTCGATGTATTGGTTTTCAGCATATTGTTGCTTTTGTTCTTCAGTTAAAGCATTGTACTTTTCCAACCAAGCTTCGTATTTCTTATTATACGCTTCAAGCTCGTCTTCTTTCTCTTTCATCTTCAAGAGAATATAGTCAGTTAAGTAGTAAGACTTTAAATCAATGCTTTCACGATCTGGAGGTAATTTAAAAGTCAAATGATCACGAATCTTTTGGTCTGAGTTATCGACGTTCATGCCCAAGATAGGTTCGTATTTGTGGTCTGTTAGAGAAATAGAGAGTAACATGATAAAATAAAATTCCTATTAAAGAGGATTGGAAACTAAAAAAAGAGACCCCGAAGGGTCTCCTCTCTTAGATTAATTAGGTTTAGCAAGATAACCTAGTCCAATGAAGAAGACTAGGACACCTGCATAAACATCTACTTGTTCAGGTACGATATTAACCAGCATCTTACCGAAGTAATAGATACCGATTAATGTCGCTATTGTGGTGATTGATTTCATAGTTAAACTGTTTCTACCACTACAGAGAAACCTTCTGGAATACGAACGACTACTTCGTTACCTTTAATGGTAACGGTAGGTTTGATTCCTGATTTGGGTTTAGAAGCTTTCACCTCTTTCTCTTTACGAGGAGCAGGAGACTTCTTAATGCCTGCTTCACCGAAAGCTTCTTCCAAAGCTGTTTTCGGTTTAGGAGCTTTAGGCTCCTTTTTAGGTTTCTCAGTAACCAATGGCAGATTCTCTCCTTTGGTGCTGTAGATGAAGAAGGTTTCAATCGTACCTTTTCCTTCTTCTTCCAGTTCCACTACTTTAAAAGCACCAGTCTCGTCTGCTTCAAGCAGGAACAAGATATCACGTGCTACTTGTTTGATAGCGGACAAGAAGCGATCACCACGATGGAATGGTGTGCGTTTGTTAGCGTACACCAAAGAAGAGTTGTGGAATCCTGGATTAATGGTTACGGGGAAGTTTTCCTCTTTAGGTACATTTTTAGTTACGAAAGAGAAATTCTTACCCAGTACCAAATCGATATCTTTTTCAGATACCTTATTGCTACCGGCATGGTCGTATACTTCACGTACGAGTTCATTACGTACGCGATCTGCTACATACTCAATGAATTCTTCACGAGTATTGAGACGAATACCTCGACCATCCCACTTAGGAGTTTCAGAAGTTTTCACTTCTTCTGTAGCTACAATATCGGCTATAGGTTTAGTCAGATCGATTTCCAAAGCAGTTTGAGTTTCAGTGTTGGGGTTAGTGAATGACATCATTTTAGTTTCCTTTTTCTTAAGAAAGTGAATGGACAGAACTATACCTATTAAAGCATAAGTATAATTAAGTTAGCTAGGGTAGCAAGAGTACTTCTCTTGACCCATTATAATAGTATATATTTGTAATAATTTACATTACAAATCCAATACAGTTAGAAAGTTTAATCGGTCTAACTATCTTAGAAGGTTTAGTTCCTAAGACTCTTCTCTTGGTTTCAGCAATTCTTCTTAAAACCATTTCTGCTTCATCATCCGTAGGTTCTTCTACAGCAATGTATTGATGTAACCAATTAGCCGCATACACATCTCCATAAGTACATGCATCGTCTTCTTTATACAAAGTATTCTCTGCAATATACTTCCTTAACAAAGGAATCGTTTTCTTAAAGAACTGTTCCTTATCAAAGAATTTCTTTCTTAAGTGATGACCTTCGAAGACAATCATTTTACGGAAGATGTTATAGAAAGTTTCATTGAAATCAAACTCTCCATTTTCTAACCATTTCTCTTCATTTTGAGTAATAGGCCATAAACCCATCTGCATGACGCGTATATTACGTTTCATGATTGAGACAGTCGTATGTAGGTAAGCACTCACTAAGTGGCTAATAACGCCATTTAGAGGCATTCCTGACGGTTTCTTGAATGGTTTAAAGACTTCTTCTAAATCACTAATGTATTTCCCTGTCTTTCTAGACAGAGCATTATTCAAATCAGAGATGATCCAAAGATAGTCTTCATTCTTTTCAGTGATCTGATGGTGGTTAAATCGATCATGAAAAACAATACTCTCTGGTTGAGGAATTTTACTTAAGTATTCCTCTTTACTTTCAAAACGTTCCGTATCCATTTAGATTAGTTCCTGGTTTAAAACTGAATATTCAAATTGACTGGTTTCCAAGTCACAATATCCAGTATATTCTCTACTTTATTTTCTACTGACTCAACGATTCTCTGTCTAATCTCTTCAGGTAAGTTTTCTTGATTGGTTTCACCTGTTTTCAATACGATATCATGATAGTAATCCAATATCGTAAAATCTACCCCTTCTGGTTTAGAAACAGCAATAGTATCAATTTCTGCACGTATGTATTGTAGCTGGATATCTTTTACAATTACCTTATACATGTCTACATGAGAACCTGTAGTATAAACCCATTGGCACAACTTATCAAAAGAAGCATTACTCGCCATTAGGATTTGTAATTCTCCTTCGATATTGGGATTCGTGGTAAAAGCAAATTCTGAAGGATTAAACTTATTAAAATAAGGATAAGTAGTCACTCTACTGAATCGTCCTTCATCATCCACAAAATGCACTTTCATGGCAGTCGTGGTTAATTCCAAAACAGAAATCCCAATACTGTTCACTTTAGGAATAATCGAGATACCTTCTTTACGAATAGAATGATTTCGATTTAATTCCGTATCATGCATCATGAAGTCTTCTGCTAAAGGAATAATGACACTCTTTCTACTACGTTCAAAAGAAGGCTTAGGTAAAGGTACGGTATATATGCTACCCGTACCTGGATAATTGTTACTGTGTTGAATGAAGAGATTTCCTTCTTTATAAATCACAATCATGTCATTCTCCTTTAATCAACTGTTTGACTTCTCTAACTGTAAAAGGTTTTAATGCTTTTAAATCCTTTACGTTATAACAAGTATATTCTTGATTAGATAAAGCTACAGATGAAACCATATCCATCTTAATAGCTAACTTAAATCCTTCTTTAGGTGTTAAACCTAACTTAATAGCGGGGATTACAAATCGCTCACCCGTACCCGATACGTAATAATCAATCTTATCATTATCCACAATAGAGATGACTACTTTATTCTCTAGTTGTTTAGGTGGTTTATCTTTAGTACTGTAACCATGTGAAATAACGTGATTATAACCTACTACCGTTTTATTACTATTGACTTTACTCGTAAAGACAATTTCATCATTACCAATACAAACGGTTCTGTTTCTGGTAATGATACAAACCTTAGCTTCAATTACATTACCCGTTTTGAAATAAGGATCAATGAACTGAATCAGTTTTTCAATCATCAAACTTGTAAAGTTTAAAGAGATAAGTTCAGTACCTAATTCCTCTTTATAAGTTTCTGCTCTGGATAATGCTTTCGCAATCCATTCTGCAGTTTCTAAGATTTCATTTTGTTTCTCTATAGGAAACATAAAACCAAAAGAAGTCACGATTAAGTGATCATTCTTCAGAATCTTAATTCCTTTACGAAAAGTGCTTTTGGTATCAATACCATTTTGATGATACGTCAAGGCTTTGGTATCTGCCATGATTTCATTATCGTAATAAACAATCGTCGTCATTTTACTATTCCTAAAAAATAAAAGACATAATGAATTACTCTCCTCTACCCTTTACGGGAGAGGAGAGTAATCAATATTAAAGCTTCATGCTTTTATCGATACGGGTACAGCCTTGAGAACGACCATTACCTGTAGAACGTACAGGTTTAATGTCATGCAAAAGATCTACAGTACCTTCGTCTGTATAAGCATTGGTGAAGATACGAGTGATTTCTTTGTCTTTAGATTCGACTTGTAAATCACCAATAATGGTTTCTACCACAAAAGAGACTTGTTTATCTTCACCTTTCAACAAGTCTTTCACAATGACTCGAGGGACTTTATTCAGTTTAGCCAATTGTGCTTCAGTGATTTCGGTATTGAATTTGATGTGGTCAATGATGACTTTCTTTTCACTCATTTATATTTCCTTTTTAAAACCCTATAGATAGATCAGCGGGTTCATTATCAATAAAACAGTTAGACAAATACTTAGCAACTTCTGGATTGGTTGTAGTGACTTCGTAACTACCTACAATCGTAGAGATGTTAAACGAATAATACCGTTTATTGTCATCAAAATCAATACTGAATCGGTTGACAAATGCCTGAGGTACTTTATCTAATCGATCCTTGTAGTGCACGATTCCTTTATCTTTAAACTCCAGTAAGTCGAATATTGTTTTAGGTTTAGTCTGTTCACGGTTATCGCTTGCGCGGATGTCTTCTACAGGTGCCATTTTAAGATCCTTAGTCTTCAAGTTTTTCAAAGAGGTCTATAGATTTACCAGTCACAAAAGCAGTAGCCAGTTTAGTAGCAATAACATCATCTTTCACAATGACTATATATTTACCAACAGATGTTGCTAAATCGAATTTAGTAGCGAACATCCCCGAGATTACGGTGTAACGATCTATTCCGATAATATTCGCATGAGGCGAGGCTTTCAGTTTGGTTAAATGTACATCACTAAATTCAACACCAAAATCCAACCAATCAATCAAAAAGCTGGTATTACTGTTTTCCATAATAGATTTCCTTTAAAGATGAGTTAAAAATAAATAGCTATTTAAATGGAGAAATGAATCTCCATTTAAATAGTATAGGTTTAAAATTTATTTCTTTTTCTCTTTTTTCTCTTGAGTCAGAGGAATTTGTACATAACGACCCAAGATAGCTGTAGCCATTGCGTCGTTTTGCAAGTATTCAAAATTCTTCTCATCGTCTTTCTTTTCCAGACGAGTCTTAATGGTTTCTTTGCTGCCATTAGCGAAAGTGATGTTCAATTCTTTAGGTGCAATAGGATCATCTAATTCAGCAATCACGACTTGATCGACATTCAAACACTTCACTTTACCATCACTGGTTTTTACTGTATACAGTTTAGCCATGTTATTTTATCTCCAAAAAATTAAAAAAAAACTAGCTACTCCTAAAGAATAGCTAGTCTGTCACATTATTTCAATAATGCTTCAATCTCTTCTTCCGTCTTGCCTAATACTTTAGGCAGATCTTCTTTCTTCACGATGTTAGAGCATTTAGGTTTTCCATTAAACCCATTACATGCTACCATCTTTCCGAATCGACCATTCTTTACAAAGAGATTGTGTTTCTTACACTTAGGACATTTTACCCCAGTATCCACATTTTGGTGTCGTACGATTTCACTACCATCTGCATTGCATGAATACTTACAATTAGGATAACCCACACAACTACCAAACTCTCTACCTTTAAAGCCTTTACGAATCGCTACTTTATTGCCACACTGAGGACAAGACTTGCCTTCAATGTATTTCAATTCAGTAGGTTCCTTCTTAGGGGCTAAAGATCGAGTATACTTACAGCCTTGATGTGGACACTTTAAGTAGTTACCAAACTTACCTAACATCTTCACTAGATTCGCTTGTCCGCAAGAAGGACAAATCTCTTCAGTGGTTTCAATCACACCTTTATGCTTAATCGAAATCGTTTCTTCACGTTTCACGTTTTCAATAAAAGGATTCCAGAAGTTAAACAACATGGCTTCACGATTAATCTTACCTTGAGCGATATCATCTAAATCGGATTCCATTTTACTTGTAAACTGATAGTCTACGTACGTGTAGAATTTATCGACTAGGTAATCAATCACCGCAATACCCATATCGGTTACGGAGATACGATTCTTCTCGACGGTAATGTAACCTCTGTCTTGTAAAGTCTTAGGAATCGTTGCATAAGTCGAAGGACGACCAATACCGTATTCTTCTAACACTTTCACTAAAGAAGCTTCATTGTATCGAGCAGGTGGTTTAGTTTGGTGTTCCGATACTTGTAAGTCTAATACAGGTAACTTATCACCATGATTGATTTTAGGTAAACGCGTATTTTCTTCTTTTTCTCCATCGATTTCTTCACCTTCTTGATAAACCGACAAATAACCCGAGAATACTAGCACACTACCATTAGCACGAAAGCCGTATTGCTTACCTAAATTGAAATTGACTTGTGTGCTATCGAATATAGCAGGCTTCATTTGGGAAGCTAACGTTCTTTGCCAAATCAATTCGTATAGTTTAAACTCGTCGGAACTGAACTTACTCTTAACCGAATCAGGGGTAATGGTAATGTCGGTAGGACGAATGGCTTCGTGTGCTTCTTGAGCAGACTTATTCTTACTCGCGTATTGCTTAGGATGATCTAAGACATCATTCGGATAGAATTGTGTGCCATATCGGTAAATAGCGTTTAAAGCCTCTTCAGATAGCGATACAGAGTCCGTACGCATGTAGGTAATGAAACCATGTCCATGCACTTCAGAACCCTCAAATAAGCGCTGTGCGACCTGCATGGTACGTGTGGCATTCCAACCTAACTTACGTACGGCATCCATCTGCAAAGTAGAAGTGGTATAAGGTGGTTTAGGTTTACGAGAAACCTTAGAAGTTTTAATATCTGTTACGACTAACTTCTCTTTATTACTCACTAAAGCTTCAATCGCTTTTTTGTGTTCTTCTACGTAGGCAGAATCATTCAAAGACATTTTAGAAATGGTTTCTGTACCAATCCGTACTAATCGTGTAGGAAATCCTATTTTGTCTTTTTCTGTAAAGGCATTAATCTGCCAATAGGTACTCGGTACAAAAGCTTTAATCTCTTTCTCACGTTCAGCTAAAATCCGTAAAGAAGGAGATTGTACACGTCCAGCAGATAAACCTTGAGACGGGAAGATCTTCCAGAGAATGGGAGAGATCCAGAAACCTACTGCGTAATCTAGTGCAGCACGTGCTGACTGTGCAGCGACTTTATTCATGTCTACTTGGCGATTCGTGTTAATCGAATGCTGAATCGCATCTTTCACGGCTTTCTCAGTTACCTCTGTATAGGTAACACGATAGACATGTTTTGGTGTAATCTTGTTTTGTTTTAAGATTTCAATCACGGATTGAGAAATCCCTTCCCCTTCGTAGTCAGGGTCAGTCGCTAAGTAAATCGTATCGACATTCTTAGCCATACCGACTAAATCTTTTACATGTTCTTTCGATTTAGCAGGAATCTTGTATTTCAGTTTAAATCCATGTTCGACATTTAAAACTTCTTCACGTGGTTTATCGACATCTAATCCACGTACGTGTCCAAATGTGGCTATAGTCTTAATCCCATCTTTCGCTAACCACTTGGCAATGGTTTTAGCTTTATTTGGGGATTCGACAATCATTAGTGTATGGTAAGCCATTTTAATATTCCTAAAAATAAAGAGACTCCAGTATTACTAGAATCTCTTTTACCCAATTACTCTTTCTTATCAGAAGAAGTATTGTCTAGAATCTTTTTCTGCTCTTCGGTAGAAGGAGTCTTGACACCGAAACGTTCAGCGACTTGGGTGTATTCCTTCTCGTTGATTTTGCGATTGGATAGACAAACACCCTCGTCATCAAAACTCTTATTGAGCTTATCTGTTTCTTCAAAAATCTCTTTATGCCTATTTCTTAGATCGCTAGAAATCTCTTTAAACACAGGAGAATGGATCATAGAGGAAATCGCTTCTCGCATATTGTTAGGTCTGCCTACAGATCGTTCGTACTTAATGTGGGAATGCTTATACGTGTTCTCTGTGTCAGCATTGCTCGTTTTACTGGCTCGATAATTGATAGTCAAACCAATCCAATAGAGTTTATTCACAAACCATACAAACCATTTAGGAAATCTACGGAAAGTGTGTAAGTTTCCTATTTGGGTAACGATATTTCTCAACTGCATGATGTTGTTTACGGTATTGGCCGTAATACTACTCATGAGAACCCAGAAGATCAAGAGCGTAGGAAAATAAACATAGCCTAAGAAAGGCGCCGCATTCACCCGCATATTCATTACCGAAGTAATCCGAATACCAATGGATATAATGCAATAGAAGACAGTGAAAATCGATACGAAGTTCATCGGATCTTCAAATCCGAAACGATCACCAATCAGGTAAATACCACCTAAAGCAGCAATCAGATAAGTGGTTGTTCGGAATATGTAGACGATCATGTTACCAGATTCGTCACGTGAGTTCATGAATTGTTCTATAGCACTCAATACCACTAAGTACACATAAGCAGATAAACTGGCGTAAACAATAGTCGGGGTGATTTGGTTAAATAAATCCATAATTAAATTAATTCCTTTTGTTCAAAGCGAAGGGCTAATTGTACTAAACCCATGTCGTACTTATCGAGGATGTGGCGAACAAAGTCGACTTCTGAAAGATAAGACTTTACCCGAGTACTCTTATAAGCACAGGATAGATGCATCAAGATGTTCCTGAGTTCTTTTAAGGTATAAAACTCCATACTGTTTTTATAGAGATTCAAAACAGAAGTCGTTTTTCCTAATCCATTTCTTAAGTAGAAATGAATAAAGATACTCGTATTGGATAACAGGATGTGGGTTACTCCTATTCCTGAATCGACTTTCATTCCTTCTTCAAAGAGTTCTTGTAAAAGACGCTTGGCTTTGTAATTGCCTTTAGGCGTATCGAAATCACCTGCGACGATTTCTTTACGGTAGATTTCTCTTGGAAATTCAGACATGGTTAATCGTCCCTTTTAGCTATAAGTAATCTTTCCATCTTTATCTATCTGTAATTGATAACCTTCAGGATGGTTATAATATCTCACATTGAAGATGACTTCATGAGTATCATTGTCTCGTACCCAACTCGCTACAATGTTCGAAATCTTATAAGAATAATGGTAGTGTAAACCAATCTTCTTACTAGGAGTCGTACCGAATGTAGAATATACCCCTTTAAAGGCACCAGATTCGATGTTATAGAGCATTTCGTTAATAAACTGAGGTAAGGTATACCCAGGCTCTAAACGGTTCTTAAATGCTTCTAATTGAGCTAATACATCATCTTCTTTAAAAACGTCTTTATAGTTCTCGTTAAACTCCATTGCTGTTAAGAAAGCTTTGGAGAACATCACGAGTAGTTTGGTTTCAAATTCTTTCATTTATTTATCCTTACGTATAATTCTGATTTCACCAGTAGGTTTAATGAAGACATGTTGGTCTTGCTTATCAGAACGAACAATCACATAGTAATCATCCATCCAACCTTTTACCCAGTGAAAGGTTTTCTTAAACCATTTGTTACTGTAATTGAATCTTAAGTACTGATAACCTTCTTGATCCGTAACAATGGTAGTCGTAACACCATTGGTATCTTTCTTTTCTGCTTTTCTTAATAAAAGAAAGATCATTTCAACATCAGACTTATCTGGATGATCTTCCTTATAGGAATCTAAAGTAGATCTTAAAATAGGAAATTCGTTAATGAGATCAGAAAGATTATATCCATCTTTAAGATTGGAGATTTTATCAAAGATAGAATTAGCTAACTTGAGTAAGTCTAAACCAGATAAATCAGCAATATCTTTTTGTTTAGAAGATTGTTTTAAAATAGACATGGTAATATTTCCTTAATGAGTTAGATTACACTATAATAATATAGGTTTAAAATAAATCAAAAAAAAAATAGAGATACCTGGTTAGGGTATCTCTATTCTGTATTACCTACTTAGAACGCATAGGTTTTAGTAGGCATGATTACTTTCAGGCTGTCCTGTTCAGACGTACCTTGGAAACCATTAGTGGTATCGAATTTACCACCAATAGAACCAGTAGTTTGAACGGCTTTACCATTCAGCAATTCCAGTTTGCCGAAGCCGTATTTATTGGAAGCTACAACATGAGTGTTGCCGTTTACAGTCAGCAAGCCAATCATTGAGATTGATTTGTGTTGGTTGTCATGCTGGTCAGTATAACCATTTTCAGTAGCTTCGATATACAAAGCATATTGAGCAGGAGTCAATTCGCTAGGAGCGATAGTTTCACATTTAGTCAAAACAGCGATTTCAAAAACTTGATTGTTGATAGAAGTCATTTTAAATTCCTTTACAAAGATAGATTAGAAGATGAGACATTATTGTCTCGGGTTAAATAAGATTACTCAGGTAATCTCACGTAAATAGTATATATCCGAAATAAACTATAATGTAAAAAAGAAAACACTCTCCTACCCTTTTACAGGTAGGAGAGTATCCTTCTTTATTCTCCACGTAAATCGTAGAGATCTAAATGCAGATTAGTAATCTTGGAGTATTTATCAAACTCCTCTTGATTTCTTTTCTTAGCTTCATTAAGAAAGTCTTTTTGTGTACCAGAATAATCAATACCAGTAAACCAATCCTCTTTAGTAGAAGCAGTAATGTAGTGGTTCAAATTAACTGGATCGCTATATACGGCAACATCACCATTACCAGTGATATTGAAATCAATACGACCTACACCAAATACTTTACCGTGTTTAGAGACAGTAGCATGACCGCACATCAGGACTCGCCCAGAGACAATAGCATTGTCTTTAACAGAAGCATGGTCGGTAATGCCAACTTGTCCATTAATAATAGCATGTCCGTATATGCGAGAGTCACCATTTACTAAACAATCACCACGTAAACGAGCATATTCGTAAACCTCAGCAAAACCACGCAAGTTGCTAGTACTATCCGTCTTAGCACTGCCATAAAGCTTAGCATCATCACCTATAGAGCTAAGCTCTTCCATAACAGCGTGACCGAATACTTCAGCACGATCCATTACAATTGCGTCGTCTTGAATAATCGCAAATCCATACACTTTAGATTGACTACAAGTAATCGCTCCGTCTTTTATAACTGCATTGCCAAACACCATAGATTCATCAGCTATAACGGCGCGGTCTTGTACTTGTGCGTCATCAAAGACTTTAGCATTATCAAATACCCAACAATTACCTTCGTGAGAAAGATTCGCTTCTTTTTGGATGTATCCACCTAGCGTACCTTTCTTTACTGCATAAGTACCATCGTCAGATTTGACCACGTTTTTCAAAGCTCGTATCCGATAAAGAGTACGACCTTCTACTTCAATAGAATCTTCTTTTACCAATTCGTATTTCTTTTCCATAATTAGTTCCTTTATAAAAGTTAGACATTACTTCAATTTAATAATATAGTTCTATAAGTAAATAGAACATAAAACTCCCACCTCTCTACCCCATAAGGAGTAGAGAGGAGAGAGTCTATATTTAAACTAATCTATTGCTAGATTAAGCTTCAGCAGTCAGAGGTACTTCGCCGTCTTTAGTCAAAGCTTGAACAGCAAAAGGAATACGCTCTTGAACGGCTTTCTTCAGACCAACCACACGGATACGAACCAAGATTGGCAAGTGGCAGATGTGGCTGAACCAAGGTTGAACCATGACTTCGTGTTGGTATTTGCTACCGCGAGCACGGTTAACAATACGTGGGATTTCACGTTTGCTCAAGCAGTTACCGAACCACAGAGGAATGCTCAAGCTACCGTTGCGAGGTACACCGAAGGACAAGAAGATCGTACCGACTTCACCGTCTTTGTCTTTGTCAACCAAGCGATCGTCAGAACATTCTTCAATAGTGAAGTCAAAGCCATCACCCAGAGTACGAGCATCACCTTCACGGAAGATGAATTTGCTGGTGAACACGTCAGCAATCGCAATCACGTGCGGACGGAAGTTAGCACCACCAGAGATGATTTCGTAAGCTGCAGCCAACTCAGAAGAAGTATAAGCTTGAGTCATCTCAGCCAATACGAAGTTAGTGATCACAGCAGAAGCGTTAGCACGCACATCAGTGGTTTGCATAGATTGGGTAGTTTTGTAAACATCCAATGCTACGTCACGTACGTAGTTTTTAGAGAAGTATTGACCAATACCAACGATAGAGTGAGCGAAAGGCTCAGTCATGTCTACTTTCTCAGGAGCAGCTTTGAGCATACCCAAGATGTCGTACAGAGCAGTGATCGCGGCGTTAGTACGACGGATGTAGTTGGTTTGGATCAGAGTGTCGATGCGTTGAGCGTCGGTCACATCAGTTTTCTCGTCGAAAGGACGACGTACAGCGATTGGAGAGTGCAGGCGTACACCGTAGATGATACGTTGTACACGGCTATCCAAGATCATACCGTGTTCACGGATGTTGCTGTTGGTACGAGTAGCGTCGATTTCCCAACCTACTACTTCAGTCGCTTTAACAGCATCCAGAAGAGGTTTCAGAGCTGCATCTTCCAGGTCTTTAACTTCTTTGGTTTTCGCATCACGTACTGCAGTTACTTTAACAGAACCAGAGTTGATTTCGAAAGCAGAAGTATCAGTATTACCACGACCAGTCAGAGTCAGGCGAATCAAAACTTCCAGACCTTTGTCTTTCAGGGCTTGCAGTTCAGTAGGCAGAGCACCAGATTTCACACCTTTAGTGTTTTCGTCCAGCAAGTGAGTATTTACATCGTAAGTCAACAAGATGTCTTCACGGTCACCTTTAGGAGAGTAGGTGAATTGAGAAGCTTGATGGTATTGCAGGTTTTCGAACAATACGGTATCGTTACCGACTTTCAGACCGATGGTTTTCAGACGTGGGTTACCAGCGATTTGGTCAGTAGAGTCTTGCATACCCAGAGCGATCATACGGTTGGTTTGAGAAATGTCCAACAGTTTGATTTCTTCGCCCAAACGCAACAGAGAGGTTTGGAATTTTTCACCTTGATCGTTCACTACAGAACGTACAGGCAATACGTTTACATCAACGAAAGAGTCGTCGTTTTGACCTTGACGGTAAACAGGGATAATATCGGTGAAGTTTGACTTCAGGATAGTGCTGTTACGCAAAGCTTTGATGATGTGTTTTTGGTTACGGTAAGCGTCACGTTTACCAGTTACTTCGTATTCTTTTTCAGTGAATACAGTAGACAGTTGAGTGTCGATGGTGTAGTTGTTGCTGTTGAAGTCCAAGTTAATGGTCGGGAAGAACAACTCAGCAGCTTTAGATTGTTTGTCGGCACGAACGTTGTAAGAAACGGTCATGGACAGAGTGTTCATCATGCCGTGAACTTCGAAAGATTCACGAGAAGCTTCAACGACGACAGGAGCAGCGTCTACTTCACCACCCAGTACACCATGTACAGTACCAGCTTCTTCTTCGCTACCAGATTTCAGGTAAGCTTCAGGGTTAGCAGCGACTACCAAAGAGTCTTGGATGTTTTGTACTTCTTCAGGAGTCAGTTGATCACCTTCAGAAGCAGCGGCTTCGCTGATTTGAGTCGCAGTAGTCGGAATGGTAGAAGTGGCTTCGTTCAGTTCAGCTACTTGAGCTTCATTCAAAGATTCAGTAGACAAAAACAGAGCGCCCAGCAAGTCACGAGACTCAGTGCCCAGTTGTACTTGAGTAGCCAAGTTAGCGGCGATTTCACCGATTTTAGCTTCACGGGATTTACCAGCGTAGCTGTTGCTTGTTTTCTTTTTAAAGAGAGACATTGTTAATAACCTTTTACGTAAAAGTTTAGAAATGAAAATTTATTTCTGTAAAGAAAAATAATACGAAGTAAAGACGCTTTGTTTATTCGTCTCACATATTTATCTTACTAGATAAGTACTGGACGAACAAGCTACTCTGAGCAATGGTACTTTGATCGTGGTAAAATGCGCTTTTTCTCAAAATAGCTTCTAGTACATTCTTTGCAAAGATGCTCATGGTTTCTTTACTTACAGAAGGTACATTCGATGTGGTATTCTGAATATAAGGCACCACAACAAAGAAGCACTTACCTTCGCAAGAAGGCAAGACATCTTCATAAATATTCCTTCCGCTCGCTAGAGCAGTATCTAAACCATTGAGCAAAGAGAGCAAAGCCTGTGAAGCATCGTACTCGTATTGATCCAAAGAATATCCTGAATTGTCATCACTGGCAACGAACTCATTACGGATTTCTTCTCGAACAGATTGATCTTCTTCAAGAGATAACCATAAGTCTCGTACGTCCAGACACTCACTCAACACAGGAGTAAGACATTCTGAACCATGAACGAATTCTAATCGTTGAGGATTATACTTGGAATTCAAGACAGTAAAAATCTTCAAAGCGTTCTTATTAAGAACTTTACTTGCTTTGTCATAATAAAGTAAAGCATCTGGGCTATAGTTTACTGCCTTAAGATCTTCGAAAATAGGCTCGGGTACCAAGATGAGTTTCAACTCACCATTTGGTAAATTTAAAATGGACATGTTGTTATAATCCTTTGTTTGTCTATTTCACGATTTAATACAAGATAATTTATTCGTATATTAAATCATTTATGCAACATTAACGAGAAAATAGGAATTACCGGTAATAATTCATATTTTTAACTAACGTCTATATTAAGACAAAAATAATTTATTAGAATAGTGTATGCAATTAATCTAACTGGTCGTTCTTTATAGTAAAACGAGGTAAAAGCAAAATGGATGTTAAAGCACTATTGGCTAAATGTATTTCTCTATTATTTAGAGAAGGTCAAAGCGGTGAAAGTGAACTCTCAAAACAACTCGTATCGGATGTGATTACTACTTTAAAAATAAACAACAATGATATTTCTGGTACGGATTCATCTTTAAATGAATTAAAAAATGTTGTCTCTACCATGATCAGTAAAGAGACACCGACTCCTTATAATGATTTAATCCAACACATTCGGATTGCCTGTGGATTAGATACTACGCTTTTTGAAAGTATTCAAGACAATATTTCTTTTCGTTTAGATGAAGAGGAATTAAAAAGAACCATTCTTTCTTATCGCTTTGAGTTAAACAAATACTTAAAAGAAAAGAAAGCGATGATGCTTTTGGATAAGATGACATTTGATTTGAAATTCAATCGAGATAAGATTGGAGACTTGAATCAATACATGTCTTCTTCTTTAAATGGCATTATTGACTTAGTCAACTATTCTGGTGAAGAGATTCCAGGGATTGTTTGTGAGGTTGACTTATCAGACTTAGATGCGGTCGCAGAGCAGTTTGAATTGATTCGTAAAGAGAATGATGGTTCTCGTACGATTAAGATGCCTTGGCACGCCATGAATAGAATGACACGTGGTGGTTTACGTTTAGGTCAATTAACGACTGTGGGTGGTTTAGCACACAATAACAAAACCGGTGTGTGTTTATCCATGTTTATCTCGGCTTGTATGTTTAATAATCCTAAGGATTTACAAACAGATGAGAAAAAGAAACCTTTGATGCTTTTAATCTCTTTTGAAGATGACATGTTGATTGTATTATTTAACTTGTATATCTTATTGAAAGAGAATCTAGAAAACGTAAAGGTAACAGACGAAGATAAACAAAGACTCTCATCTCGTGAAGCTGCAGCTTATGTCCATGAGAAATTAACGTCTACTGGATACGAAGTGAAGTTAGTACGAGCGGATTCTTCTACTTGGTCTTATGCAGAAATCCAAAGTAAAGTCTTGCAATTAGAAGCAGATGGTTACGAAGTACATCTAACCTTAATTGACTACTTAAACCTAGCCAATAAAAATGGTTTGTCTCACTCTCGAGCGGATGCCGATATTCAAGAACTCTTCAGAAGAACCAAAAACTTCTTTGCCGCTAAGAACATTGCATTACTCACTCCTGTACAGTTATCACCTGATGCCATGGAATTGAAACGTCAAGGTAACAAGATGTTGGCGATGCAAATTTCAGATGGTTCCTATTACGAAGGTTGTCGTGGTTTATCACGTGAACCAGAACTAGAAATCTTTGTAGATATTGTTAAGGATAGCGGACGTAAATACCAAACCATTGCTCGTGGTAAACACCGTGGACAAAACGACACACCTGAAGAGCATAAGTTCTTTATCTTAGAATTCCAAAAGATTGGTGGTTTAAGATGGGATATTCACGGTACAGATACTTCTTTATCTAAGTTTGGAGCATCTAGAAATGGAGATGGAGATGAAGAAGCAGCATTCTGGGATGTAGGAAATTAATTTAGGTTAGTTCTATATGAAAAAGAATACGTTGATTTCCTTCACTACTTCATGCAATCCTAGATTGTTGATCTCGTTTCATTTTCATTTCCTTTAAGATTGATTGGGCTTTACTCTCCTGTAGCTACTAAGGCTACAGGAGAGATAAGTCTTTTTTCTAGTCTTTTTGACTTAGTAATTTAAATCAAAAAAAATAACCAGTACTCCTCATTATCTGAAAGAGTACTGGTTTTGTTTACAGTCCTAAGAAGCGTACCACAGCTACTACTGTAAGCGTGGATACTAGGACTGCAGCTAATAATGAAATCTTGTGTCCTAAACTTTGATTAGAGTTTAAGAGTGATTTCAGAATTTCGCTGATAAACTTGAGTAAGATGAGTGTTGTCATCTTTTACTCTTTCTAGCAAACAATATAAGACCTGCTAATGGGATCATTTACGAAACATTATCGAATAGGTGCTGCGAACACCTGATAGGTTTCTACCCAATAGTTAGGCAGCCATGTTAGTTTGCTGTGGTATATTTATCACATGGCTTGAAAAGATGCATTCCTATACTACCTAGAAATAGGTGGTATAGGTAATGTATTTTCTCTGATAAAATTTATTGTATCCCTCTTATATTTTGAAAGAGTAAACTACATTCTTTCATCATCTTTCTGACAATACTTAAATAAACTTAGTATTAGGACTAATTCTTATATTCGTGTAGGAATTTACCTAACTACTAAAAAGAATAACCAGTACTCTTTTGTCCTTTTGAAAATGGAGAGTACTGGTTGTTATAGTGAAGTTATTAGATTCTACCTAGTAGCTTCACAGTTATCAGTAAAACAATTACTGATAAAATAGCCAGAAACAGAAGAACTACTTTTTCTTTTAGATCCTTGTTAGAATCTATCAGTAGCTTAAATACTGCTCCGACGAATGAGAGTATAATGGATAAAGCCTCCATCTTAGCAACTCTTATTTCTGACAAACCTAAATAATCTTTTACTCAGGATGATTTACAAGCCATGCCTTAGGAAGAAGGCAGACTCTACCTGAATAGAAGAGATTGACAGAGTGGTTTGTCTTTGTTTTTGGCTCTGTCTTTAAAACTGTATTCTCTACTCTCTACCTTCCTGGGGTAGAGAGTAGGAGTACTTTTTTTTATTTTTTGCTATTGAACAAGATGTTACCACCTTTAACGGTTTCAATAGATTCAATGATGGTAATCAAGTCATCATTTTCATTGATGAAATGACGTACCAACATAGAGAAGATAATGCTCTTTACTTCTACGACATGGACTTTCTCTTCAGATTCTTCACGATCGATAGAGTATTCGTTAAGAATAGAGAATTCAATATTCTCTACTACTGATTTACCAACAATAGAAGAATCGTATTTATTGACTTCTAAGAGCCAGTGTTGTGTACCATATACACCAAAAGAGAAACCACGTTCATTCAACCAGTTCACCAAGACACGACGAGCGTAATTGTTTTTACGCATATAGTCTTGAATGTCTTTCATTCGAATTTCATTAGTGGTTTCTGAAAGTGTTTCAGGTGCTTTAAAGTCATGATTCTTATTCTTGTGGGTATACAAGTGAAGAATCAGTTTCTTCAAGATACGAATGTTCTTGATGTTTGGCGTATGAATCGCTGAGTAGTACATACGGGCTAAGAAATCCGCAGTAAAACCAATGACGCCAATCAAGATAGCCAAACCTAAAGAGAATAACAAGAATTTTTCCATTTTAAAATTTCCTTAAATAAAATTAGTAAAAAGAATAATAGAATATTTATAAATCCTATTACACTTAAATAGTATAGATTTAAAATAAACTAAAAAAAAGAAAATACTCTCTACTCCTTTTTAGGGAGTAGAGAGTACTGTTTTAATTACTGCTTAGTATCGAAAGGTGTTTCGTATTCAGGGATGTTAACAATCATGCTAAAACCTGTAGCGGTGTAATATACGCCCTCATGTTCAGTTTCCCAGAATGCATTGGATTGATTATCCACTACGTAAGTGGTGTTAGCGATATCAGCATTCTCAACCAAGTCACTCACTTTTACATACTTCAGCAAGAACATCGGGTTACCATTTACCATAGCAGGATGTTCGAAGCTTTCGCTTTCAATGGTAATGTTATCCAGCAGAGATTTATAACCCTCAACGATTTCTTGATAAGTTTTCTTACCTTTGAAAATCACTTGAGTTTCGTAGTAAAGGTTACCAGATGGACCACTGAATGGATCATCTTCATCTTCTGCTTCTACATGGCCATTGCTAATCAGTACACTACTTACAGAAGAATCTTTGATGATGGTGACGTATTCGTCATCCAGTTCAGATAATGGCTTAGCTTCTTCTTTATTCAATACCAGACCTTTGTAGATCATGTCATTGACTTTAGCGAAGTTAAACTGTTTAGCGTTCATGTAGTCCAGACAGAATGTTACTCCACCTACACTGTAAGGCACGAATGTTTTATCAGGCCAGTTCGCATCTTTAGTGAGGCTGAGGAAATGGTTAATTTCACAAGCCAAATAACCAGGAGTAATAAAACCAACTACGCTCTCCAGATGTGCCAACATGTCTGATGCAACATGGATGCCTTCGTATTCCATGTATTTATCAGCACGAGTCTTACGAGCCAATTCTACTGTAGGTACGAATGTATCACCATCCCAAGCATGTGTAGCCAACAACTCTTCTACGACAATAGGAGGCAGGTAACGCTGACGGTTAGGTGCAGTAGACCATACCAGCATACGGAAGTAAGAAACATCACCATCTACATCCATCATGACTGGCTCTACATGACAGAACTTCACATCTTCTTTACTGATTTGCTCACGAATATCTTTCAGGATTTCTTCTACTGCTTCAGGTGATGTTGCTTTCTGAGAAAAGCCTTCAATCTTGAAATCGTACACGCAGAAGTCTTCGTAGTCTTCATCACGATAAGTACACACTACCTTTTGATTTTCAGTAATGATTTCTTTATCGTAATCATGAACATGTCCTAAGATGAAATCACCCATAGCAGCGACTTCTTTTACAGACATGATGTAACCTACGAGATTACCTTGAATACTCAATCGGGTAATGGGAGAACGCAATTGAGTTTTGTCTTCTTTACAGTAGTAAGGATAGTTCAAGGTATTCAAGTCCAAAGCATGTACAGAAGCTTCAGTGAATTCAGCAATGTGATTAGCCAAACGATAGTCAACAAAAGCAATGAAGATTTCTTCACCATTTAGGTCTTCAGTACGAATACCATAGACATGGTTGTTTTGATCAGGTTGGTAATCGTAAGGTGCAGTTTCATCTACTGCTACAATCGGCATACCATTACCTTTCAAGATAATACTACCGAAGTTACCTACCGCAATAGTCTTGAAGCCTAATTCTTGAACATCGTGAATCAGTTTCATGTAGATCGCACCGGCGAATTCTTGAGGACCGCATTGCAACTGTTGAGCAAATTGATTGTAAGAGCCTTGAGTAGATTGAATCAAGTCATTGTAGGAGATGCTCAAGATACCTTTCTCTACATGAGTGTAATCCTCTTTATTCTCGTAAGTACGAGTACGATCTTCGCCAAAGAGTTTATCCAACTCTTTATTCACAAATTCATTCACTTTCTCTTTAGAGAAAGTATTGAGTGCGTTGTATTTATCCAGCAAATTGAATTCCATTTTGATTTCCTTTAAGTTAGGGTAGGTTAGCCCAAATAATGGGCAAAAAATAAATTAATTAAAATAAGAATAAACTACTCCCTTACCCGATTAAGGATAAGGGAGTAATCTTAGCGAGAATTATTCGAAATCTTCTTCGAACAATTCAATGTCGTAGATGCTGTGGTGAGCATCTCGGATGAACTGCATGTAGGTGGCGAACTTAGGTCCGATCAGCTCAGGCAACAGACTGTCGATTTCACGTGAGGTGACTTCGATCATTCCGTCATCACCGCGGAAGCACCATTGGTCTTTAGTGGTACTGGCAACGATAGCCGCACTATAGCTGTACTCAGTACCATGAGGTGCTGGGTAAGCTACGACTGCGTTCTCGTCATCTACATCGATATCGATCCAGATGTCAGCAGTGCTGCTGAGTACACCAGTGATAACTGCATCACCACAGATGACGAAGCTGCCTTGTAAGTCACCATGCACGATAGCATTGTCTTTGATAACAATGCTGTTGTAATCGTGGAAACCACCTATTACATAAGCGGTACCTTCCACGACTGCGTTGTCGCACACAGTGGCGTTACGAACGTGAGCGTAACCACGTACACAGCCTTTGTTACGTACAACGCTGTCACCGGTTACTACGGCATTGTCTTCGACGCGAGCGTCGTCCATCAGGACTACGTCGTGACGAATCCAGCATTCGCCTTCTTGGGATAAGTTATGTTCGTTCTCAACATAACCACCCAGGTCACCGGCTTTCGCATTGTCGAAATCTTTCAGGGCTTTTACTTGAAAGAATTTACGACCGTCAATAACTGTAAATTCGTTAGTGATTTCGTATTTCTTTTCCATGATTTTGTCTCCTTATACAAAGGTTGAATGAATACTTTAATATTACATGGATTAAATATCAAAGCGAAATTAGGTTTGATAGATTTCTCTATCAGGTTCACTATAATAGTATATATTTGAAATATACTAGAATACAAAAAAGAAAATACTCTCTACTCCTTATTAGGGAGTAGAGAGTAGAATCTATACTTTGGTTTCTCTTCTCATTCGCTCTAGCATAAACCAGATACGACGAGAATGATTATTTCGAGCTTGTCTCTTGAACCTTGGTTTCCTCATGTTTACCTTCCAAAATATTGTTCGCTCGTTTGACACAAGACTGCAAAGATTTCAAGTGTTCAGAGCAGTAAGCCAGTTCCGCTTTGGTATTTGCAAAAGCCATCACGAGATCACGATTAGTCGTAATGTCGTATTCCTTATCCGAACAGACTTGGGTTAAGTCACACTGTACAGGAACAGGTTCGAATACTTTTACGGTTTGTACTTTAGTTGTACAAGCTGCTAAGAGCATGGTAGCAATGATTACTGAATACTTCATTTAGTCTTTCCTTTTCAATTTAGATTTTAATTCATCAGGCACTTTCTCTTTAGACCATTCAGTACGATCTAAAGCTTCAGCTAATTGCTTATTGCGTTCAGCTTCCTTCTTCTCAATAGTAGCAATCTGTTGTTGATGCTCTACTAAAGATTCTTGAAGGTTAGTAGCCAATTGACGTTCTACTTTAGATTTTTCTTCTAAAGCATGGATCAATTCATCTTTGTCTTTTAACTGAGTTTTTAAACTTTCTACTTTAGCAGACAGTTCTACATTCTTTCTAGAGGTTAGGTTGTTATCAATAACAGACCAAACCAAAAGAATACCGAATATAGAAATACCGACTACTTTCCAGTTTAGCTTACTCAAGACTTCCTTAATGATTTTTGTGTAAGGCATGTCATTTACCCTTTCATGTATAAATCTTTTAATAATATTAAAACTTCATATCGAAAAGACTTTATACTTAAGTTAATTGATTAGTTAAATGACTTCACCAAATCGCATAAAGCGTTTGTAATCGAATACCAATGCTTCATTAGGTGAAGAAATAGCGATTGCTTGCGTCAGATTGAGCACAGAGGGGCGCGAAAGCTCAATGTAGGGTAAGTACTCACCCTGAGACCATTCGGCTCTCCTGTGATGAATTAGAAAGGAATGAATATCCTTAAAGAAATCTTGAGCTTTTTTACTCAACATCAAGACATCAATCGGATTACCATTCACATCCAGTATTGAAGCGATACTCATGTCTTCAATCGGAAATGATAAAGGATTAGACAACGAGTAATACTGAGTAAACTCTAAACCATTATTGTTGAATTCGTAAGTATCAATTCTATTCTTAGAATAAGCTACTGTAACAGAATACTGCTTATTTCGGTATAGCTCTAATCCTAAAGGTTGTAATAGTTTAGACAAGACAGCTACTGATCCAATACTGAGTGTATAAGAGACATGATCAATCACTTGTACATCTTCTCGTAATGGATTAGGGTGTCTTTCAATTTCAGGTAAGTAGTAATCAGCCATGATCTTTTCCTGCTACTTGATAGAAATCATAGCAATCTTTATCGGCAGTGTTGTTAAAACAATAATCCCGAGTTTCATTACAAGAAATAGAATGATTGTCTTTACAGAGAATGCCAGTATCTTCGTTTAATTGGAAAGTATTGGATTGAGTGACTTCTTCTTGTTCTACCGTTTCTGCAGGTGCTTTAACAATAATACAAGCAGAAAGAATGAAAGGTAATAGAAAGATAGTTTTATTCATGATAGTTTCTCCTTAATTAGATTGAGGTAACAGATTACTTAAATAATTGTTAGACAGGTTGATAAAGTCTCTTAATAAACCTCCAGAGATTTCATCGTTCTTCTCATCCAGAAGGTTAACAATACCATTAAAGAAATCGTGGTAAGATATATCTTCAGTGATTTCACCATTGAAGTATTCACTTAAGTTAAAACCGCAACGAGTTTCTTTAGATTTTACTAACTTCAGATCTTTCTCAATAAACAATGCGGGATCGTACCGAGTGTTAAAGATCATTTGGGTTTCAAAAGCAAAATCTGAAACGAATAGGTTATCGTATAACATGTTGTTACCTTTAGTTATACAAACAGTATATTCATGATCATTGTGTTTAACATTACCCACTTTGATAATGTCTTCATCACGAGCCATTGAATAGAGGTGCATTTTTGCACCAGTGACATTAGAATCATTAAGGTAATCTTTATACAGATCTTTAATGACTAATACATAAAGATCCATAGACATTTGAATTGCCATAATTAGTATTTCCTTTATAAAGTTAGATTGAGTACTACACTTTAATAATATAGGTTTGAAATAATATACACTCTCTACTCCTTTTTACGGGAGTAGAGAGGTAATGTATTATCTAAACTCTATAGAGAAGACGGCCGTACCGTAAATAAAGTTACTGTCTGATTTAACAATTTCACTATTCTTAAACGACTCTGCATATCTTTCGACTCGATCATTTTGTACTATTGTAATGTCAGTAGAATATTTTCGTTCTGAAATATGCCAAGCATCTTTTACATGTTCGAAATAATCAACACTGTGTGTTACTGAAGATCCTAAGATATAGTTTGCATCATTTAATTCCATTCCGTCATTCACTAACTTATCGAGCAGCTGTTTTCGAATAGCTCCTAATAAATAATTAGACTTAGAAGCATTCCAATTTAACCAATTACTATCAACAGTGAAGACGATACCGTAACCATCTGGTTTGACACTAGGTGTAAAGGTTATCTCTTTTTCTGGGAATCTCTGACGGTACTCAGAAGAGGTTCTCCAAGTAAATATATCATTATTTTTAGTAATGGCATCATCAGGATTAGCCATACCTAAATATTTATAGATGATACCTGCAAGAGTTAACTGAATAATGTTGACAATATAGTGTTTGTCATTTAAATTAATATCCAGTTTATTAATTCTATATAGGCTAGGGTCGTAAATACGAGCATATGACGAAACATAAAGTTTACGATCGTAGAATAACTCATCTCCCGTTTCATTACCTATAGCATCCCTTAATACATTTATCTTTTCAGAAGAAAACGTTTGAGAAAGGTGAGGTTTTCCAATGCCTAAAAGAGTAGTGACTGGATCAGCAGGGCTATCATCAAGGTTAACCATTGCTAAGTTATAATATTTAATCTTCCAAATATTATCATTAACATCCAACATACTGATCTTATCCAAAGTATGTTTGTAAACAACACCATTTACTCTCTGCTTATAAGGAATAACTATTGCAGTGATTTCTTTATCCGCTCCTCTTTCACGATACCTTAGCATTGTGGTTTCTTTAATATCACTATTAATCAGTTTAGCATTAGGTACACCTAAAGCAGAAACTACATAAATCTCATCTTCAAATATTCTAATATTACCACTATCCACAACGACATTTAAAGGATATTTCTTCTTACCGTAATAGCAAGGTGAAGCTAAGTGAGGAATGACTTCTAATTGAGTATACTCTTCATCTACTTTCACTCTAAAGGGATACTTAGGATCATGAGAGAGATTAGGATTACTATTAACAATAGTAGCTAAGAGTTTTAAATCCGCTTCTTTACCATCTCTATTCAATGCTTTATTCTTAGTCTCATCGTAAGTAAAAGTATATCCCGTATCATTATTCCAACCTACAGGCATTCTGTTATAGACTGTCGTCGCAAATGTCTTTTTCTCTTTTCTGTGCGTAGGTGAACCATGCACTAAGTGCATTTGCAATTGCGTATTGTATTGCTTACCTTTTACTACTCTATCTTCTTCAATAATCGAAATCGATTCAAAGTCTCGTCTTCTTTCTTCCCTAATCCCTGCTTCATCTAAAAGACGATTTAAGTTTTCGGTTTGAGTCAAACGAGAATCTACTTTAATTCCCATTGTATATTTCCTTTCTAAATAGTCAATCACAATAAAGCAAGACAGTGAAGAATACTCTCTACTCCCTGTTAAAGGAGTAGAGAGTACTAATCGTTATTTAGCGTAACGCAATTGAATGAGTGAGTAGCTGTGGTTACCACTATTACTGAAAACATCATTCTCATTGACTAAGAAGTAAATACCAATACCAAACTCTTTATTCAGAGGTGACAAGTAATACATGCTTTGTCTTACCTTATCAAAATCCATAAAAGCATAAGGGAAGTCAGGAACATATTTCTTCATCATCTCAATGAATTCTTCACGAGAAGCATTGTAGAGTTTTTCTGGTGCGTAAGCTTCTTTATCCACATTAGAGATAATGCGGTTACCAGGTAAGAAACTATACGCCATCAATTTAGGATATTGGAAACCATAGTAGAAAGAACCACTTGCTTTTTCCAAACGTACAGTCTTAATACCGTTCGCATAACGGTCTACAATAATATCCGTTACAGTACCTGAAGAAACACCACCAGAAGCCACAGTAGGACCAGTATTCAATTTTACTCGTTCAACAATATTCAAACTCTTGTCTGTATAAAGATTGAGTGTGGCGAACATGTCATCATCAATACTGTTGTCTGTCAATTGATTACCTTGACTGCGAATATATTGCTTCAAGAGACGAGTAAAGAATCCTGCATCTTCCAACATTTCTTTTTTCTTCTCAGGCGTATCGTAAGCAGACTTATCCAAGAAGTTATGGTTGATCACAGGCATACCTTTCTTAGCAATAAAGGTAATATCGTAATCCACATAAACACTATTCAGTTTAATAGATGGGGCGCCATTATGGAAGGTTGTGAAACGATCAGTAATCGTCATCCATCTATTGGCTCGTCGAGCAGACTGTAGAAGAGTAGTTGCATCTGCAGTAGACATACCATACTTCTGCAACTTACGTAAACAATGATCACGAATGTAACCTAACAAGAAGTTAAACTTCTCGTAGTCACCTGTAGTATTACGTGCAGTACGAGGACCAGTCGTATTGGTAAAGTCGGTGATATTTAACAATTCAATGGTCATCTCGTGAGCCGTATCAGAAGTATTGACTTCGAAGATCAATTCTTCTTCAGGATAATGCTTGCGATATTCTTCATCGGTAGTAATACGGAATCGGTTATACAACTCATCCACATTACCTTCAATCGGATCACCCTGTTCGTAACTCGACAACAAGTTATAAATAATATCCTGCACCTTTGTTTTCAGTACTTTGAAAGAATAGTCATGATGATCTTTCACAGGTGCTTTAAATGCGATACATCCACTAATGCTATCGTTTACTAAGGTTTCGTCAGTACTGGCTATATTTTGGTCGTTTGTCTCTTTCACGTATTTCAACAATTCGCCTTTTTGCTCTTCTGACAAAGTAGCATTTTCGAACGGTTTACCGATTGCACTGAAAGCATAGTAACGAGGATACGGAATATCTTTAGAAGTAGGTACTTCATCACGTGGATTATCTAACAAATAACTGGGACGTACTTGACCACCTTGCTGACCTAAGTTCAACTTCATCGCTACCCCATCTATTGTTTGGAAATAGGGTACGATTAAAGCATTAACGGTTTTAGACTGTCCATTCCCATCTTGCAATTCTAAAGAAATGAATTCTTGTTTACCTGTACCTCGCCATTTAGAATCCGGAATCGCCATGTTAGAAACCACATAGGTCACTGGTTCAAAGATCTTAATCACATTAGGCTTAGTAATAATCTTTAAGACATATTCCTTACCACCTACGTAACAAGGAGAATCTAAATGAGGAATCACTTCAATACGCGTATAGTCTGTATTGATTTTTACGCTAAAAGGATATTTCTCATCTTGAGAGAAGATATCACTTTTGTTAATCACACCAGTTAAGATGTCAATGTCTTCACTGCTGTTATTCAAAGCCAATTTCTTTTCAGCTAAAATATTGTCGTAGGTAAAGGTATAGTTAGAATCCCCTTTCAATCCAGGAGGGACTCGGTTATACGCTGCTGAATGGGTTTCTCCAGTTTCTTTCAACTGCATCGTCAGCTTAGTATTGTATTGCTTCTCACCTACGGTTTTTGCTTCAGGGGTCACCACATAGCTGGAAACTTTGTCAAGGTCTTCTTGTTTGGTATTGCTTTCCAATAATAACTTTTTTAAGTTTTCAGACTGAGTGATCTTAGGATCTACTTTTGTAGTCATTTTAAATCATTTTCCTTAATTAAATAATCAAATTATAAGAAAACATAGATAGAATTAAGCTAGGCTCCGCCAAGGAACCTAGCTTAATTATTTAAAGCAATAACCTATTGCTAGATTACACCTCTACCAAACCTTCAGAGAAACCATTCAGTTCGTCAGCTACGTGGAATTTACCTACAGTGAAGTCACCCACAACGTAAACAGAACCTACGATGAAGTCTTCATAGCCTTCAGCAGCAGAGATCTTGAACGTGAAGCTGTCTTTGTCGTAAACCACACCACCTGCATCAGGATCTTGGAATTCAACTTTCAGTGCTTTCTTAGTACCAATCAGTGTGTCACCGATTTGTGCTTCAAAGAGCTGTTTCAGTTTAGTACGACCATCTTCAGTGTCTACAGAAGCTTGGTGACCTTCCAAAGCGGCTTGATCATCCAGCGTGTAGTAGATGGTAGCATCACCAGCTTTACCGATAGAGGTTTCGAGGATTTTCTCGTCTTTGAACAAACCTTGGTTGTGTTCAGCTTCGTGGAGTGCTTTAGCAACAGCTTTAGCAGTAGTCGGAGCGACGTAGAAACCTACGCTTTCAGTCAGTTTGTAAGCAGGATCGCTGGTATCGCCAGTAGAACGGAATTCTACTACGCGTTCGATGTCACCCAGTTTACCAGCGCCAAAGGAGTAATCTACACGAGTAGTACCTTGACGTTGGAACTCTTGTTCAGCAACCAGTTGTTGACGAGCAGGAACGTTAGCGTAAGCTTTAGTCAAGTAAGCTTGTTTCAGCTTAGCAGGATCAGTTACATCGTTCAGGTTAATGCTCACACCGTATACATGGTTAGATTTAACGATGTCACGGTTAGGACCATATGCATTTTGACCTACATAACGAGTAGCCAGACCAGTGAGGTCTTGAGCCAAACCTTTGGTTTCGAAAGCAGGAATCGGAGTAGAATCGCTTACCAACTCATGAGGAGTGTAACCCAAGTAAGGGAACAAGATGACTTGGTCACCGATCTCTACGTCAGAACGCAGACGTACAGTCAGTTTTTGTTGTGGGTCGCGTTTAGCGAAGCACAGTTTAGCATCGTCAGTGGTGTAGTCGTAGTTGACTTTGTTTTCACCGTATTGCAGGGTAACAGAAGCACCACCTTCGGTAACGATGTCCGCACCGAAAATACGTTGACCAGTAACGACGTCACCAGTAGAGCTGAACAGTTTTTTCTTGAATACTTTTTCCAGATTTTCGCTAGAAGGAGCAGTCAAGTCAACATATTCACCATTTTCATCAGTGTCAGTGAATTGGTGAATTTGAGTGGCTTTAACTGGGTCTACACGACGGTAGTTGTGTTTGATGATTTTGGTGAAACCAGCTTTAACAGAACCGTCAGTATCGGTAGCAGCGTTAGGTACAGTGCTGACGTCTACACCGGCATTGGTCATGCGGTTAGCAAAGTCAGCATCGGCAGTACCAACGTACAGCTCGGTAGTACCTTGGTTGTCTACTTCTTTGGTGGTATAGATAGAAACTTTTTCAAGTTCTGCACGGGGATAACCACCATCGACCAGCAAATCTTTTACATTTTCTAGACCTGTTTTGGTAAAGTCTACAGAAATTTTATCGTACATGTTAATGTTTTCCTAATTTAGGATAGAATGAATGTTTAAGGAATTACATTTCTGGTAAAGTGTCTTCGTCAGCAAGCTTCAGAGCACTAAATCCATCCATACCTTCCTTAAGGGTCAGTTTTTCTTCCAGCGGTACCAACGCAATGTAAATTGGCTCGCTCATAAACATATCGTCGCTTGGATCTACGAACACTTTGTGGATCACAACAGATCCATCGTAAGTAATCGTAGTAGGCGCATCAGTGCGCTCCAAACCAGTTTCATTCAACATCTTACCAATGAATGCTTCAAACTTAGGTAAGTCTGTTTCTTGATTATATTTACCGGTTTTAAAGACGACGATGTTTTTATTCGATTGAGTATCAATCTTATCGAATTTAAACTTCTCTTCTGTGTCTAAGAATTTAGAACAGTAGTCTGCTGCTTCTTTAGCTAAAAGTGGCAACACATAGGTATTGACATTTCCATGAACTTCAGGATATTTAGCCATAGGAGAAGCATAGCGAATTAAACCAGAAGCACCTTCAGGAATAGAGAGTTCTAAACCTTCAGGGAAAATGGTTTTCTGAGGTACTGTAGAAACACGAGTGAAAGCGAATTTGTCATGAAGGAATTGCTTACGCAAAGGAGCGTCCTCATAAGCTAATTCGTTATACTTCGTATTCAATACAGAGTTACCGAGAACCAAGAGATCATGCAAAGTAATAGGCACACGTTTGATGGTATTACCTTTACCTGCAAATGCTGCGTCAGCACCTTCGTAAGTACCTTTAGGTACGCTGTATTCAGAAGTATCACCTTGACCATTTAAAGTCAATTTGAAGAGCAATTGTTTACCAGCAGTAGCGTCTGCTTTAACATTGACCACTGCTTCACGAATATCACCTTGGAATGCTAAACTATTGACAAAAGACACCGAATAGACATTTCGACCATAACTAACAACTGGAGATTCTTTTTCGTGAATATAGATTCTTTCGTAATCTTCTTGGTGCTTAAATATATCGGCAGCACCATTGGCTTTTCTAATAGTCTTGCTACTAGACATATCTTCACCTGGCTGAAAGCCAACTTCAGAGTCAATAACGGTAGCTTCAGCTTTAATTGCGGTAGAGATTTCCAGTTTACGATAACGGTGTTTAAATACCTTATTACCTTCAGTTTGCGGGGTCACATCTTCTTGGTTTTGGTTATCGTATTTCGCGGCTAAATCAGCAGGGACTTCGATGTATACAGTGGTGTTACGATCAGCAGGAGAGACAGTTTCGTTTGGTTCACTTTTAAGAATCCTCAGATCGACAATACGAGCTTCAGGATAACCAGCATCTTTCAACAACTCGTTAAAGTTCTCACGATCTGATAATTCTGGATTATATTTAATGGTCAAAGCCATAGATTCGTCTCTTTATAAAAGATAGAATAAAATTAAAGTGAAGTAGGCCACGGATCATTCGTTAAGTAGGTCACCGTAGAGAAACGCAAATTAGGAATCTTTGTCTTATAAAGATCATTGTTAATCATCTCTATACGAAATTGATTTGCATCATTAACCCCACCTAACTTCCATACGCCTATAGGGTTACTGTTATCGTCCTTATAGACAGGACCGATAATAGAGTTTGGTGCTCTAAAACCATCTGGAATGGTTTTACTACCTGGGTAACATAACCAAACACAGGAAATATTGGTTTTAGGATTTCTCTGAACAGTTGCCTTATTGGGGTTACCTGTCCAGGTAGCATCTTGCCAACCAGCTAAAGAAAATAGATCGTAAGCATTACCACCAAACCACCAGAATACCTGATCGTTGATGCGTCTTATCTTAATAAAAGATCTATCTGCCATACTGATGGCTTGGATTTGTACCCATCCCGTATCACCTTGGGTGACTTTCCAACCAGTATTTCCAGAGTTAGTAGTTTTAGTCCACTGTGCTGCACCATAAGACACAGTATTGTCTACGTACACTGTACCCTTAGGTGCAGTGACTTTACCTTCTGGAGAACCATTTCCAGAGAGGAATTTTGCTAAGTTGCTAAGCTCTTTATCCTTTTCACCAACGAATCGAGCAAAATCTAGGAACAGGCTCTTTAATTTAGAATCAGCCATTTTAATAGAAACCTCTTATATAAGTACAGATAGATACATTTACCATATATCTACCCGTACTTATTTCCTAGTCGTTAGTGATTAACCACGTGCTTGAGTATAAGCTTGTTTCAAGGCATCAATGGTCAGGGTAGACACATCAGTTTGTTTTGCAGAGCTTTCCAAAGTAGTCACTTTGGTTTGCAATGCTTCTACAGCTGACTTATTGGCTTTAGACAAAGTGTCGGCAGCTTCAGCTTTAGCAGTCGTTACCGCCAGGTTAGCAATAGATTGTTCTACAGATTCTGCTTTTTGTTTCGCTGCATTGGCAGTGACTTCTACAGCAGAGATCTTAGCAGACAAACCATTTTGCTCTTGGGTCAGGTTTTGGATCTGACCTTCAATCGCAGTGAACTTACTCAAAATCGCTTGAGGCGTATTACCTTGAGCATCTTTCAAGTTTTTCAATTCTGCTACGATTTCACGAATCGTATCCAATTCCGCATCGACTTCACCACCCATCACTTGGACACGCAGCGCTTCAATACGACCCACTAAGTCTTCAAATAAACCTTTGTCTTTCTCACCCAAGAAGGTGGCAAAGTCATTCAAAATGTTTAACAATACGTTTTCAGAGGTAGCCATTTTAGCTATTATCCTTTTTTGAAATGTGTTATTACAATGTTATTAATTATCCACGAGCAGCATTGTAAGCTGCACGCATATCACCCAATACAGAAGGTGCATTGTCGGCAGAAATGCCCGTTACTGCATTACCGTTTTCTTGATCGGAAACGACATCAGCGAAACCATTCAAGTTCAGGCGTACAGTAATTTTAGGCAATTCAATTTCATCTTTAGTAGAGTAAGTTACATAAGCACGCAACTCACCACCAACATAATCAGAAATCTCACGACCAGGCAATACAGAAATCTCAATACGAGAATCTGTTGCACTATTGCGTTCAATTTCAATCAGGTCAGCATAAACACCAAAGAAACGACGAATCAAAGAGCGTGCTGATTCAAATGCTTTTTGAGCGTCTTCATGTTTACCCAGTTTGATGTCAAAACGAGAACCATCACCTGTGTCAGTAGCTAGGATGAAAGATTTGACTTTAATACCGCTTTCACGATATTTAGATTCTTGTTCAACATCCATCTCGAATTTACCAGACTCTGCTACCAATTTAGAGATGTCGGAAATACCGACCATCATGCGGATGTTACCGTAAATACGAGAGTATTGATCTTTCTCTTGATCTTCAGAGAGACGATAGAGAATAGAAGAGAGGTAGTTCTTAGCGGCTAATTTCTCAATCTCTTGCTCAGGAGTAGCAGGATTAGCGATTTCCGCGCGGAAGTTAGGAGAACGAACAATGTTCAAACCTTCAGCTTGGATTTCTTCCAAGACAGCACGAGCACGACGTTCACCATAAGTTTCTACCAAGAAACGAGACAGGATTTTACTATCTGTTTCTTTAGAAGTTTTACCTGGGATAACGGACAACTCATTGTACATATCTTTTTTAGAGATAGAGTCTTGAGTCAAGAATGGGTTAACCGTAGTCACCAGTTTGGTCATTTTCTTATTCAGGTCAGCCAAGTACTGAATGCACAATTGCGCCGTACCGGCCAGACCATAAGAATCACGACGAGGGGTAATTTCCAATTTGTTGGTACCGTATTTCAAAGTACCATCTTTCAATTCATACGTCAAACGTTCACCGATGAAAGGATAGCCTTCTTTAGTGAAACGGTTTTTAACGTAAGTGACGATATCCAAGTTATCCAATTCAGTATCGAGCAATACCATGACTTTGTTTTTCCAGTGATAAGGAATCGGCAAAGTACGGTTATAGAAGTGGACGTTACCGTATTTACCACCAGTCAGATTGACCAATTCACCAGAGTAGTTGACTTCTACAGCAGTGTTACCTGATTTATCAGTATAACTGGCATAGCGTTCATCGCTAGAAGGGCGTACGGCAACAATTTCAATATCATCCAGATATTCTTTAGGATAACCACAATCCATCAGAACTTGGTTGAGGTTTTCACGACCACTACGGGTAGCATAGTAGTTATATTGTTTGTAATCAGCCATTTTAAAAAGCCTATTTCCAAAATAAAATATTCAGTCTTAATTTAAGTTGACACAATGAGATAATTCTGTTTGGTTCTTAGTAGGCCAAACATAGTTTACCTTTTCGTATCTGAAGGTTACAACATCTGCTTTAGATAAAGCTTTCAAGAAATCAATTTGTTCTTGAGTAGGATTAGGATTGTCGTTAATCACTGGAACATACCAAAGTCTTCCATTGATTCCTATAGAGGAAAGATTTTTCTCTTCTCCATTGAAAGACAACCTGACTATAGACATTGCACTCAAAGTATTGATTGTAAGTTTCTTATCCCTACAGGTTAAGATCAAAGCGATTTTACCATCTTTAGTCAGTTTGTACTTGATTCGTCCATTCCCTTTATCCACTCTTTGCCAAGCCACAGATTCGTGAGAGGCAACATTATCTCGGATAGAAACTTCATGAATACTGAATACATGTATCAGCAAAAAGATACACAATAAACTGAGCAAAAAGAGTAAAGCCGCAGTGAGTTTGTTTTGTAAGAATATCTGTCTGAGTATTCTTCTCATTTAAAAATTACCTAAAAAGAAAGCATAATCTATCTTCAGGGAAGATACGGCGATAAGCACTCTATTTCAAAACATAAGAGACAAAAATACCCACTACACTCACTACATGTAACTGTAGTGAGTGTAATAGATATAATACGAATTCTCTCTTAGCCTTCTAAGGAGAATGAAATAGGATCATGACTTTGATAGCCAGTGAGTTTAAAGTCTTCTAAGCTAATGTCTCCTGACAAAATACGAGTAGAAGTAAGGTCAGGATTAACATATAATTTAGGCAAAGGTAGAGGTTCTCTTTCTAGCATTTCTTTAGCTTTCTCTACATGAGAAAGATAGACATGAGAGTCATGAACTGTATGTCGATGAGAAAGAGGAAGAACACCTAGTGCATTGGCTATCATAATGTTCAACAAGGCATACTGAGCGATGTTGTGCGGCTTGCCTACCATGACGTCATTAGAACGCATCACTAACATGGATTCAATCCCATATTGGAAAGGTTTGACTTCTTTCTCAATACCAAATGCTTTGTTTTGTTCTAACTGATACTGAACAGATTCTTCTTTTTGTTGTTCAGATAGAGGACGTAAAGAAACATAGAAGACTTGGTGACAAGTATCCAAAGCCATATTACCACGATCGACATTATCTACTGGAGATAAATACTCTTCAGGACGAAGACCTAATGCAATATTCGATAAGTAATGACGACGAGAAACAATGTTTCTTTCCATATCATCTCGTAATCCATTTAATAGAGCAGCAATTTGATCAATATAGATAATATTGTCGTAAGCACCAAATTCACCTTCGGAAGATGCATGTACTGCCATGACTTCTGGTTTCTTTCTCCAGAGCAAAGGATACATTGGGCCAATAGTATTGGTTTCTTTACTCGTCCACTTATCCCAGAATGGTACACTATGTTGTTTCAAGAAAGTCACATCAGGATTACCTTTAATAAACCAAATCAATTCTAATATTGTTTTATTTAACCAAACTTTACGAGTCGTAATTAAAGGAAAATCTCCATTAGTCAGCGGATATTTCTCAGAAGTACCAATTAAAGAAATCATCCCAGTACCAGATCGATCATTTTTTATTTCAGTACCTTCATTTAAGATTTCTTTTAATGTCTCTAAGTATTGTTTCATTATAGTTCCTTTAAGATAAAATACGGTAAAAAAGAAATAAGAGTATTCCTCTATAAAATAGAGGAATACTCAATTAATTTACAGTTTCACAGAAGAGAGGCTAAAGAGGCGAGCTGCAATGTGATCGTACTCTTTAGTAAACACATTCTTACGAGAGTAAACCAAGTAGAAAGTACGAATGATTTTTCCGTCTTTCTCAGTAAACTCATGGTGAACAGAGAAGTAGGCTTTATTGTTCAATTTCTCACGTACCGCTTGAGAGAATTCAGCAATACGAGAATAGACTTCTTTGTAATTCACTTTTTCCAAAGTGACACAACCGGCAGTCAAGTAATTGGCAATATGGCTGGTTTGTTGGCAAACAGTCAAAAGCTGTGCTTCGGTATAAGGAGCATCGTCCATCAAGTGACGGAAGAGGCTTCTGTTAAGAAGATTAGTCGTGTAAATCTTTTCACCGAATTTGAGGACTTTCAAATCAAAGACTTCATTTTGGTTATAGAATTTTACTTTAGGCAATTGAGAAGACAATTTAAACATCAAGTCTAAGTTGTCCATCAAAGAGACTGTTTCTTCGACTAAGTTGTCTTGAGTATTCAGTACCAAGTTTTCTTCAGGAACTAAACGAGTTTCATTGGATGGGAATTCATCCTCTCGCAAGTAAGTCGTTGAAGGTTTATAATCTTCAGGCACTGGTACTACGGTTTGTTTTTTATCCCGAGGCGGTTTCCCGTGGTATTTGTGTTTTCTGAATGGTGCTTGTTTTTTGTGAGTTTCAGGAGTAAACATGATATAATAACCCTTATTTAAGATTTCAAGGAAAAAGAAATTACTTTAAAGACAACATATAGTATACATGCTGTCATATTTAGGGTTATTAAAACACTCGTAAACACGGCATAAAACCCTCTACTCTCCTAAGAGAGTAGAGGAGTCTATTATCGATCTAAAACGATTCTAGAAGTACTATCTTCATTTTCACAAATGATGTAATTGAAGATACGTTGATTTCTAGCTTCTTCTTGTACTTTTAAAAATACTTGATAAGACTGTTCATCACAACGTCTCATGGTTTCGATTACTTCGAGAAGTTTATCTTTACCTAAGTCATGATAAATAATCGAGAGTACTCTTTGGTAACTCAGTATCTCTTCAGTAGTCATGATTATTAATCTTTAGTTAAACCATAAGTACCATCTTGTTTTTTCAAGATAGACCAGCTAGGTACTTTCTCCATTTCACGTGCAGTGATTTGGTTTTGCAAGAAGATTACGTAATCATGAGGACTATTCATACGAAACTCTTCTACGATTTCTTCAAGTGCTTCTGTACCATGTTTCTTTTCTACTACTTCCAGTACGGCTTGATAGCCAGCTACCTTAACCAACAAATCATAATCTTGTTTGCTAATTGCTTCAGACATTTCGATTTCCTTTTAGATTAAACAACCACCATTGGTTCAAATTATAAACAAACATAGAAAGAATCCTCTACTCCCGTAACAGGGAGTAGAGGGGTCTATCAGACTGAATTACAAACAAGGCAGATCATTCGTAGAACGGTTGTGAATCTTCACTAGGTAGGTAGTACCACTCGGTACACTAAACGTGAATTCACTGGCTTTATTCATCTCAGCTAAAATGGTTTTATAATCGCCATTAGCTGGATAAAGATTACCACCGAACAAAATGTCTTTTACAGGTACACCAGAAGCACGACCAAAGGTGAAGTAAGCACCTGAATCAAACTTCGCTAAAGTACCATCCGTTTTACAACGATACGTAAAGTAACGACGATAACCACTAGCGGATTTCTGAGTACTGTACAAACCTACCATGATGTCACCATTGTTTTCTTTAGTCAAGCCAAAAGCAGCATTGATGACAATAGGTTTTTCTTCCTTAGGTAATTGTGGCGTACCAGTAGGAGGAGGTGGTGGCACATCACTCTTCGTCACGACAGGTTCAGAAGCATCCAAAGATTGAATATTGCCTCGTTCGGCCGCTGAGTTTTTCAACTCAGTTTCTACACGAGTAGAATTGATGAAGTAGTGTGCCGTTAAGAAAATAACCAAACCAACCAGTAAAAGTATTACCCCGATGGTCATAGCGTTTTTGAGTTTTACTCTCATTTTATTTTGTTATCCTTAATGCGTGAAAGAAATGTCTACTTTAGGCAAGACTTCCGCAGAGGAAACAGGGGTAGTGGTTTCTACACGACGATTACGCGCTTCTTGAGCAGCTAAAGCTTGACGCTCACGTTCTGCTTTCTCATCGTCTGTTTCTTCTACAAAGTCAAACCCACCAGAGTTATGGGTGACCAGAATCTTAGCTTCAGGTTGTGGTTTAGGAGCAGGTTTAGGACGAGGTTCACCACAACCACAATCACCCATAGGTTTAGAGTGATTGGTATAATCAGGTTGTTTTGGTTCTACGTCTTTAATACCCCAATACTCTTTATTGAAGTATTGAGTGTTACCATCCGTGTCTTGATATTGGAAAGCACGAATGGTTAAAAGTTCTTCTAAGTAATTGCGTTTACCTGCTAAACCCAAGGCACGGAAGTAGGTTTTATTCACCAGTACTTCTACTTTGTCAGAAGAGAGCATGTAAGAAGGACCACCAATAGCTACAATGACTTTAGTGTGGTCAGTAGAATGGTTAAACCAGCTTTTAATGGTAGAAGAATTGATTTCTTCTGCTACGAAACGCAAACCATTACGAGAGGTTTTGACAGAGTTGTAATAAACTTCAGTATTGTCGTATACTTTACGACGGAAAGTATTGTCTTGAGAAGGCAAATCTTTCATCATCAAAGATTTCAAGCTGTGCAGCAATTGTTCTACAGTTTGGATAGGACAAGGGGCACCAGCTAATACTGCCATACCATCTTCAGATTGGTACCAGGTCGGACGACAGATAGAATCATACAGCAATTTGTCTTTAGGTAATTCTTCCAGATCTCGAATCAAACGATAAAGTTCCATTGAGGGTTTTTCCTTTAGTCTTTAAAATAAATCAAAAAAAAAAGAGTACTCAGAAATGCAGTACTCTTTGTGTAATTTCTCATAGGGTTAGATGTTACCTATGCTTCTTCAATATCCTTATAATACTCTTTGTTTTCCAAGATACTTAAGATGTCCTTAGAGAGACGTTCTACATCAGTAGAAGGCAAAGAGAAGAAGTTATAAACATCAGGATTGAAAGCAGCACAATCTTCTGCGAAGAATACCATGTAGTCACGATATTTACGAGACATGATTTTATCAAACTCTAATGACATTTCATCAAATGCTTTATCTGATTCATCATTAGGATTAACCGCTTGAGCACGACGAGCACGTTCTTCTACCGGACATTCAATAAAGATAGGAATGACAGGAGCTTGCGTTAAAGCAATAAACTTCAAGAGATTGTGTGTCGTATTGATACGTGCTAAAGTACCCAACAAGATATCGCGTTCAGTAGGATAACTATCAATTCGGAATTGATAGTCTTTAGGATTATTCACCATGTGGATCACATCAATCGGACTGTAGACCAAAGTAGAACCAATAAAGCGATCGACAATAATCGTGACTTCTTGATCGAAATGATTCACCAAATCCACTAATGCTTTTAATTGCAAAGTCTTAGTAGTTAGGATACCATTAACATCGGTAAAGAGTGCTAAGTAAGGTACTTCAACGGCTTCTTTATTGATGCGTTTATAATCCTCTGCAGTAGATTGTTTTGGATAATTGCGTTTTTCACAACGCTCACGAAGATTATGGAAGTAAACGCCTATTCTGGATTTTGCTTCTTTCAATTCATCCAATAAATAATTAACATGGTTAATCTTGTCTTTATCCTTTTCAGGATCTAAAGTATCGACTTTAGCGATGAAGTATTCTTCAATCTCTTCTAAGTCATTCTTATTCGGCGTATTGAGGACTAAAACTTTGTGATCCAGTTTCTTTTTAATCTCATTGATTACGGTGGTTTTACCACTGTGAGATAAACCTTCTATAATAACGATTTGATTTAACATTTTTCATTTCCTTTACTGATTTAGATTAAAAAAGAAAGGCTGTCCCAGAATAGGGACAGCCTTTCTGGAAACATTTGTGATTAATTCAAATCACAAATGTTTCCGTTTTTGAAATACTTCTCCGCAGCAGGATCAGAGATCACTGCAGGGATATTGTATTTGTAGCTGAAGGTGTTGTTTTTGATGTGTTCTTGGAGCTTGCTAGGCTCAAAGAGACTCATCAGTTCACCTTCGTAGGTTTGTGGGTCTTGGGCGTATGACGTGTAAACAGCATCGTAATGGGACATGTTAACAACGTTTTCGGTAAAGGTCAGACCTTGTACTGCCAGACGATTACCCAGCTCGCCATTTACTAACCGACGTGGGTCGGTATAGACGAATGGTTTACCAGTCTTGTCATCAATGATACCGCCAAAGTTAACTTCTCCCAAAGGAGTGAAGTTAATAGTGACGTAGTTGTTATACCCAGCAGTAGTCGTATTAGCAAGACGATTACCCAGTTTATCAAAAGTAGGGTACTTCTCTGGTCGGTCTACAAAACCAGGACGGATATATTGTCCTTGGTTGGTAATGATAAACTCGTAAGGATATTCTTTCGAGTATTTACCTGAGATAGCTGGACCATAGATAGAAAAGCTGCTACCTACAGACCCATTACCACAGGAGTATCCAATAGAGAACCATTCACCATCGTCGTTCTTACCGGTATAACGCCAGATAGGACCGAACTTTTGAACCAGATCGTAGAAGTCAGGATTACGAGTCCCAGCACTGTGGAACTCCCACCCATTGTTAAACTCCTCGTCAAACTGGAGGTTAGCTGGAGCTGGATCACCGTAACCCAAGTCTTCTTCAGACATTTCAGGAGTCTCAGAAGCAGCAGCTTCTTTAACGGTTACTGAAGAACCTACAGCAGAAGCAGCTTTTGCAGCTTCCTTAGTTTCTTTGCTTTCACAGCCGGTAATAGCAGTAAGAACCAACAGAGCGATTAACAATTTTTTCATGATGTAGTTTCCTTTATACAAAAGTTAGATTAAGATTAAGATTAAATGATTGGTTAGGGGTTAATGATTATTGGTTATCGATATTACCAGTATCAATAACCAGTTGGATCAATTCCAATTTCTTACGAAGTCTTATAACTTCTTCGCTTGAAACGGTTTTGTGCATGACCAAAGATTTTGATTCTTCAGTCATCGGAATCACATCTGCTAATGTGATTCCTAAGTGTTTACAGATGAGGTAGGCGAAGTCTATACAAAGCACATAAGTTCTACGTTCCTCGTTTAACATTTGGGAGAGTACTGTGTACTTAATCCCCAAATATTCTGCTGTTTCTTTGATGTTGCTTTTGCTATTGTAAATAGCGTTTTTCAAGTTACGCTTCAACGCAGTGTTAAAAGCGTACAGATCAAGTCCCTTTTCGGATTGAATACGTGCTGGCATTTTGAATTTTCCTTTAATGAAGTTAGAATAGAATAAGTGATATTGGTTGCGGCGGTCAGGCATCCATATCTCACGTAAATAGTATATATCTGAAATAAATTATAATTAAAAAAGAAAATACTCTCTACTCCTTAGCGGGAGTAGAGAGCTTACTGTTTATTTCACTGCTATACCGGCAGCTTCAGATTCTTTCTCATAGTCACGATTCTCAGATTCTTCAGTCGTAAACTTTTCAGCATAACGAACTTTCAGTTTCTTAATGTTCGCTTCCATGATTTCTTTCAGTGTATAGACAGTTACTTCTGTTTCCAGATAACTCGTCATGATAATCCATTTCAAGATATCTACACACAAGTTACTCATTATCACTACATGGCGATGATCTAACTCTTGTTTATAGAAGTAGTGTTTCTTGAAAGCATCTAATGCTCTAGCGGCTTTCTCTAAAAGAAGATCAAGTACGTTAGACAAGTGTCCATTGTGTTTGAAGTCTTTTACGAGATATTGGTAGCCATACTTTTGCAATACGATTCTGAGATGCTCATTATCTAGACCAGTCATCAATCCAATAAAACTATCCTTATGGATAAAATTATTCAGAGGATCATCGACTCCTTTATCACGGAAGATTTGTGTTGCGTCGTAATACAAAGCAATATGCCACAATACATCACCTAATTCAGAAACGTAAGCTTCGTAATCAGAAGACGTACAAACATTATCACGTTCGTACTTACGATAGATTTCTAAAGCTTCAGAGAGTTCACCAGTTAAACCCACCATGGAGTGCAAGATACGAGTAGATACATCAGATTGTTTCGTAGCATCAGTACGGATAGCTAACTTCACATAGTCTTTAAAGCTATCGATACCAATGTTGTCTACTTTCTCTAACATGAATGGATTAGAGGATTTGATAGCAAAGTAAGGACGACCTTGTTTCTTGTCTAAAGATTGATGTGTATAGAATGCCGTATTGGCGGCTGGATTGTCTTTAGCTAAGTGCTGCACTACTGAAGAAAGTACTTCAATACCTTGAGATTCATATACGGCATTAATGAACTCGCAGTAATTACGAGTCATTTTATTGACTTTATCTTTCAATTCAGAGATAGAATTGAGCTGAGCATTGCGTTCTTCAGCAGGTGTGTAATAAGTACACGGCATAATAGTTCCTTTCTAATTAACGAGTATTGTCATCACGATACAATTTAGGACCTGGAGGCGTAATAGTACCACTAGCAATACTACGTAATGGATAAGCAGGAGATTCTTCGGGAATGTTTTCCTCAGTAAGGTTAGATCGGAATTGACCAATATCACCTGTCATTACCTGATGTACCTGAGATGATGGAACTAAATCATGATGACGTCTTCGATCCACACCCCAATGGTTTGCAAATTCTGGTTTGAACTCAGGTTTAAATCCTGGTTCTCTTGTATATTCGAAATCTGGATAACCATTGGCTCGAGCTTGTTTAAACTCAAACTCCCGAGTATTTCGAGACGTGTAAGGAGTTGGTTTATTTAAATACTTTTTCATGAAGTATTGGTCAGCAATGATTTGCGGATTCATGCTTAACGCTAAATCACGAGCACTTATCAGCAAACTAGGTAACTCACGAGTCAATGTGTAAATATGTAGCAATTTTTGGTCTGGATAAGTATGGGCATCGTACTCATCCGTGAGTAATTGAATCATTTTGAAAACCAATTCAAATGAGCGAATCTCTGTTCTTGTATCAGGAATACAGAGTCCATGTTCTTTCTCGTATTGTTTCCACTCTTTAAGGAAGTGGTGACTACGAGTTAAGAAGTCATTATGGAGTTTGGTATAAGTTTGATTTGGAATTACGACGAAATGCAAACCATCTTCGTAGTTAATCTCAATAAATTCTTTCATTTTAAAGAGATGATAACGAATCTGTTGAATGAGCTTATGCAAAATAGAACGCTTAGAATGAATCTCTTGTACAACAGCATTAGCAATGTCTAAAGACTTAACATAGAGATCCATTGGGATCTTACCTTCCATGTATTCTTTAGTGGTGCCAATAATAGATTCGTATAAACGTTCTTCATCTTCCAATACTAGAAGATAGCGTTCTTCAAATTGACGATTTAATTCATCCATTTTTTTTATTTCCTTTACTCTAGTTAGGTTTAAAATAACGCTTTAGTTTCTACATCGTCTTTAATACGAATGTTACTAAAGATGTAATGTCTTACTGACCCATCTGCAAAGAAACGGAAAGTAAAGATATTACGATTTTGTTTATCAGTTAAACTAGTCTTAACCAATTCACCTTTCACGACATCAAAGTCATTCTGAATAGATCGATTAAAGTATTCAGAAATCAATTGGTGATTCTGTACCAAGTCTACTAAAGTATTCCAAGATTGTACATTTTCAAAACTCAAGAATTCTTCAGTATAAGGAATTTGTTTTCTACCAAAGGTAACCGAAGCATCTTGTTCATGCTTCACACCTTCTAATCCCTTTACGTGTTTAATCATTCGATCTAATGTTTTCTTTAAAGCATTCAGTTCTTCCCGCATGTCTAAAATCAGCATAGTCATGATTTATCCCTTTAATTCAATAGTAATCTTAGTGCTCTCTTTAGGATTACAAGGCAAGTTCGGCAGAACATCAGAGATCTTCACATCGAGGATATTGCAAACAGCAATAACGAAAGCAATATCTAGAGCTTGACTGTATCCAGAGGTCATTCGCTTAAAGAACATGGAGTATTCCATTCCCATCTTCTTAGCAATAGTCGTCATGGTTTCACCCTTGGCCGTGATAATCAATTTAAGATTAGCACGAATAACACTATTTACTTCTTGATCAATTTTCATTTCAAAGTTTTCCTTTATATAAGTTAGATTGATGTACAGGTACCTAAGTACTATACCATTATAATAATATAGGTTTAAACATAATTAGATTACCCCACTACCCTTTTACAGGTAGCGGAGTATATCTTTACATTCTACGTACAGCGTAATTCATTAAGACTAAAAGAATAGGTAAGTAATAGTATTGCTCTAACTCACCCCAGTTCAAACAGTCTTTTACTAACTCTTCAATAATCTCAACATCCAAAGTACTGTCTTCTAGATACTTCTTCAATTCCAATTCTAAATGGGATTGGCCATCATCCGAATCTCGATAGAAATCTTGACTGAAGACATAACTTCTTTTAGGTAAGATTTGATTGATTAAGAGTGTATCATTCACGACTTTAAACTGACGAGGATTTACCGTTTCAATCATGGAGAATGCATCACCAATGACTTCATCATTCTTAATGTAGATCTCATTCGAATAAGCCATGCCGTAAGGTGCTACTACTGCATGAAATCCTGAATAACGAATGGAAGTGAAATTAGGATCATTCGTAAAGTGATTTAAGGTAATCGCACAAGCTCTAGTAAATGTTTCTTTTAAGAGATAAGGATCTCTTTCACTAATCACATCCCAAATTGAAGTCGTATGTAATAGAGGGAATTCATCATCCGTATAAACCCTAAAATGAACCATCTCAGGATAACGTTGAGAAGAGAACCATTTCTGAATGGCTCTCATGAAGAACCCATCGTAAATCAATGTATTCTGATTAGGTACTAAACAGGTTTCATGAAAACGATGATAGAACTTCCTAAACCAGTATCGAGCAATACGATCGTATTCTTTTCTTAAGAATTCGTAAGTATCGGCTTTCTTAGGTGTGATTAAAGGATTTAGTCCAGACTTTAAGTAATCATGATTGTACTTTAAGACTTCTATGGTTTTCTGATTAAGATTAATCATTCGAGTATCATTGATCTGATCTCGAATCTCGTAAGCCATAGAGAATTGAATCTCGTATACAGTATTTCGACGATGCGTTAAACGACGTACGTCATTGATGTTAAACCATCCTAATGTATTGCGACCTATGTCCATTAACATAATGTCGCCTTTATTAGGGATTAGAGGAGGCAATACATGAGCTTCCCCTGTAATCTCAGTGGTTCTTAATTCTGTAGTCGTTTGAGAAGTAGCAAGAGAACCTTGTAAAAGAATCTCTAACCCATCAATCCTTTCGTACTGCTGTACGACTCCTCCAGCATCTAAAGAGAACTGAGTAATCGAATCATTCTTAGATAAACGCTGTCTAAAGTAAGTCACTTTCTGACGTGAACCATCGGAATACTGAATTAAAGTATCTAATCTTTCTTCTTTGGTATCGACGATAGCTGTTTTAAAGTCTTGAGGGACAATCTTGGGTTTTTCAATTAACTCATGAACAGGAGAGTGTTGTTCAGGTTTATATGTGCTGTTCACTAACTTCGGCATAGCGAGCTAATCCTTCTGATTGACTTCTATCACGATAGTTAATGAGATAGAAGGTTTGTACCGTTTTAATATTGCTGATGTTCCAGCGATTATAATCGCGTCCCCAGTTATCATTATTGTTACTGTCTCGTCCACCTTTCAAGTAATCTATTACTCTATTGTAAAGGTCAGAGTAGTACTTGTTGAACATTGGGTGAAGTTTCAGTTTATCTAACCAGTAACGTAAACGATTGATTGCATCTGGAGATAAGTATTTCCAATCGTAATAAATGGCAATACGAATATTGTAAGTATGTTTTAAATCAATTTTCTGATTCAAGTAAATACAACCATTCTTATCGATCTTTAAGGCATTACGAGCCATCATCTGGTCATTCTGATACAAGAGTATTTGGAATAAAGACTGTCCTGTATCTAGCATGTAATCTTTTTCAGAAATCATGAATTCTAATAATTCAGGATCAATCTTAAATTCATTACATTCATCTCTTAGATTTAAAAGTAAACAACCTACATCATCTTCATCTTCGAATAATACTAATTGATCGACAAAACGATCTGTACCACGAATAGAGAAATCTTGAGCGGGTTGGAATTCATTCCAGTGAGGGACTACTACACCTTTATAAAGTTCCCAAGCCGCCATATCGACTTCTGAAGAGAATTTAGCTAAATGATAAGCAGAGTCAGTATAGACAGTATAGTCTTCAGGATAGGTAGCCTGGCTATTAGACATCACTTCTCTCTGAGTGTTCGTACCCATTAAGACATCAGGTACGACTTGGTTGTAGACTACTCTAGGATAATAGATAGATAAAGAAGTCGGTTTCATGTATCGTACTAAGTAAGGAAACGTACAAATCCATCCTGGCGTATTATCTATCTTATCTCCTTCTTCAATCATCCCATCTGTATCGTAGTGACCTAAGATATTGGTTTGTACTTCTGTTACTGCATATTCCTTATTGACGCCTGCTGAATCTGCTATTACGCCAAATCTGTGGGTAAAGTGTTCTTGTAACCAATCGGATAAAGGTTTAATATTAGGATTCTTTTTCTTAATCAGTTTATAGACTTCAGAGAGAATATAGATTGCTCTTTCATCGATAATGTAATGGTATTCTAAATGATGAGGAAAAGTATCCGTAAACATTCTCATTTTAGATTTTACTGAGTTTAACCAAGCACGAGCAGCATGTTTGGATTGTGCTCTGTAGGTAATGTTAAACTTCATGGTAATGTGGGAATAATACGGCGTAATGTGTGTTTGGGTATTCGGTTCAAAAAAGATAGGCATGAATTCTTGAGACCAATCTTGGTATTGTAAAAGGGATTGTTCTCCATACTCTTCTTCTACTTGAACTTGAATGGTTTCCGCACCTGCTTCGATAATGCCTTCTTGTCCTTGTTCTTCTGTTGAAGTACCGACTTCTTTACGAACCCCTTCTTCATCTAAGATAATAATAGAGGGATTGTCGAAGATCTTCATCTGTAGATACTTCTTTAAATCATTCACGATTTTAAAAGCGACAGGACGTACAATCGTCTGCTTTTCGCTTTTAATAGGGAAATTAAAAATCATGTAAATCTCCTATAGATAACTTATCATACGAAAAGCTTTAATACTGAAACTAAAAAAAAGAAATACTCCTCTACCCGTAATGGATAGAGGAGTAGTCTTTAGCAATAATAATCTAGAGCTAGAATAGCAAAAGGAATTAAAAGATGATCTTCTAACTTTCCTTCTTTAAAGGCAGTTCGTAAAATCTTGACTTCACGTTCTTCAGTGACTTCTCTCCATTTGTATTCCTTTTTCTCATCTAAGTCAGCAATAGCTGGTTTGATATAGTCAAGCGATTTATATCGAACAATATTGACTTTGATAGGGGTACGATGAACACACTCGTAAATCTTACCACCTACATCACAATACATCCATACATGGTCTTTATCCCGAAGATCTGTATAAAGCATGGTAATAGCTGCATCTACATCGAAACGGATTTCTTTCAGTATGGCTACATCATGTTTCGTACCGTCGTTTAACCAAGACATATTGACTCCTTTACTGAATGTTAAAGTAGTTCTTGTGGAAAGCAACAATACTATCGTACCATTTCAAGTATTCATCACCTTCTTCTAGGACTTCGTCCTCAATCAAGAACTCTCTTAGCTTCTCAGCAGTATCGGCATGAGGTTCGCATGACCAGATGTCTTTCTTAGTAGAAGCCGTAAGGGATCGACTGTAAGAGAAAGGATTGCTATATACGGCATAGTCTTCAGTGCCATTAATGTCAAAACGAATGACTGCACCGTTTTTGACATAAACTTTAGGACCTACTATCGCATTGAATACAGTCGAACCCTGTTCAATCATAGAATCTTCATTAACGATAGAACTATAAATGACTGCCGAACTTTCAGTTACTAAAGAACTGATTACTCTAGATCGATCACAAACTACAGAAGACTCGTCAATAAGTGAACCTTTCTCAATGATTGCATCATCCGAGATTTCGGAACCGTTAATGACTTTAGAGGAATCTTTAACAATAGCATTGTCAAGTACTCTAGATCTCGAACCTACGATAGAGTCATCGTAAATCCAGCAATTACCTGATTGACTAAGATTCTCTTCTGATTCTACATACCCACCGTATTGACCTTTCTTCACATCAGAAAAGTCTTTTAAGGCACGGATACGATACGTGGGTTTAGAGTAGAATTTAGTAACTGTTTCAGGTACTAACTCGTACTTTTTATCTTCCATTTCAATAGTCCTTAAACATAGTAGATGAATTCAAGACCATTACTGCTGGAGCATTCAAATTCGAAAAAACCTTCCTCGACAAAACGATCTAAACCTTTAACGATACTTTCTTTAACTTGGGGCTTTAGTTTGCCTTCATTTAATTCTCCAATAACTAGATTCGCTAACGCGTTAGGATTTTCATTAATATCAAAATGGTGGCTAATAAAACGACTATCCTCTGTTCGAATACTGGTAGTACCATCGAAAAGCTCGTTATTAAAATTATATCGAAAAATAGTGATATACTTAACACCATCCGGAACATTCTCTAAATCTGCTAAAGAAAGTTTGGTAGTCTTAATTGGTCTTATTTTTAATTTAGTTACATCAACCGGAAATCGAGTCAAAACATAATTAAAATAAGCTTTTAATGGTGCTTCGAGTTCTTTGTAAGCTAGTGCCATGATAATTCCTTTAATAAGTTAGGGTTAGTCTTCTAGATCTTTACTATCGATCAAGTTATTGTTAAACTCAGTAATAACCTCTACACCACTTTTGATATAGGAGAATACAAAAGCTTTACGTGTAACGCCATGTGCATCTCTTGAGTTCATCTCTCTGAATTTAACATTGTGATAATCGTTATTCAGCGAAGGATAAAGAGGATGAGGCTCTTTAGTCAACTCTTCAATATATTCAGGAATAGAACCTATGTATTTTAAATCAGACAAGAGTCTGTTCCATGTTTCTGTCTTCTTGAAGCTTGATACTCTTAAGTACAAACGATTACCTTCATCGAGTTTATATACACTTGGTAATTCTTGATAATAAACATCTGGACTATGGATGTACTTGATTATCAAATCCTCTAAGTCTTTAGACAGACATTCAATGAATTCAGTTTCTGTCATTTTCATGATGATTCCTTATAGAGTAGTGAGTTTAGTAGAGGAAGCATATTGATTCTCTACTGCATTAGAAAAGAAAATATCCATGCTTTTTACATGGTTAGGTAAAGTAGGAGCAATATAGTTAGAAGCATAAGTCGCTAAGTATTGCTCAAAAGTTTCACCATCTGGACGAGTAAAACTTTCATGTCGCCAGAGTTGTTTTAAAGTAGTTGTCATGCCTTCATGAATCAATTCATGAATATTAGAATCTTTCTTTAATTCACGATCGAATACAATAGATCGACCACATTTAAAGATAATCTTAATATTCAGTGTACCTGTCTTTCTTTCAGACAAATACAAAGCATGAATACCAGGAAACAAAGAATCTTCACACAATGTTTCTAAGTACTTCTTCAAAGCAGGATGCTTTGGTTTATGTTTTAATTGTTCGGTTTTCATAGAGTTTTCCTTTAATGAGTTGGAATAGAATTAGATCACAATCCATATTGTTGTTTATGGAATGTTACTAGGTTTCGATAGTATTCTGCAGAGGAAGGAAAGTTTTCTTCTACGTACTGGATCAATTCTTCACCCGTTCCCCAGAATGGGAATATATCCCAAATATCTTCTTTAGTAGCTGCTGTAACGTAGCCAAAACGATTGAGTTCTTGATCTGTTTTACTCATTGGACGTATCGCTTTGGTTGTTCGATAAGTGGCGATATCTTCATTACTCTTCGTATTGAAGCTAACATGATAAAAACCTGATAAGTGTAAATTATTCAAAACTTCTGCTTCGGTAACATTAACACTATCCAGATAGATTTTTCCTTTCAAAGTAGAATCGCTAATTTGACTACGTCCGAGAATAACAATACGGTCATCACCCATTATTTGGCTACCGCTAATTACTGAATTGTTAATAATTTTAGTATAACCACCTATAACACTATTGGTAACACGAACAAGATCCAATATAGAAGCATTATCTTTAATAATGGAATCTTCACTCACGACAGCATGATGGAAGATTTGAGCATTATCTTCAACACGAGAATCGTCGTATACTCTAGCCTTATCGAAAATCCAACAACCATCTTCATGGCTTAGGTTTTCTTCTTTCTCTACATAACCACCTAGTTCACCTTCTTTAACAGTATAGTTAGCAAGTGTTCCACTTTCATTTCGTATCTTAATTGGACAAGAGATGTCTTTCAAAGCACGTATGCGATAAAGATTAATCATTTCACCATTGCAATTGTGTACCAATAGTGTGTCATCTTCTACCAATTCAAATTTCTTTTCCATAATAGTTCCTTTAATAAAATTAGATTAATTTAACTACATTATGTTAATAATATAGGTTTGAAATAATATACACTCTCTACTCCATAATCAAGGAGTAGAGAGCAATATACTTATTTTCGTACAAAGACAAATAAAGCAGATACAGAAGAGTACTGGGTAGACACTACTGACGCAGAAGTCGCATGAATGTAGTGATGTGCTTTAATCACTATTCCTTCTAACATGACTTGTTGATTTACATTAGCATCTGTATAGTGTACTCTAACGACACTACCTGGTTTCACTAAGTCTGCTTGGCTATTATGCCAAACCAACCCTATTAGCTTACCATCTCTTGCTTCGACTTGAGAAACTTGTTCGTAAATGTTGGTGTCTTTCTGATTGACAATAAAAGGTGCATTCACTACACCATTTTTCGATTCATTCAGAATGACTTCAGAAACATTATTCGCACGAGAGATAATGGCTTTATTGCCCGCTACTTTGACAGACTCGTCAGTGGTCTGTAAATCGGGATTTAAGACCCTTATACCGTTACCCTTATTCAGGGTATTAGCTGACGTAGAAATGTCCTTAGAATCGCCTTCTAGGGCCGCTATGATGTATAAGTCATTACCTTCCTTCGTCCAAGTATTCTCTGTGTACTTTAAGAAGTCTTTAGGAGAGATAAAAATGTTAATAAAACGAGTTTTATCATCATTTCTTTTCGTACGAGATTTAGGATAGATATACCACATGCCTGTTTGGATGTAATGTCCCATTCCTTGCTTATAAACGCCATAGAGTTTCTTTTGTAGGAATAAAGGTAAGTCTAATAACTTAATGCCATGTGGAATAGGAATATTGTCATAAACCGTTTCATTATCGGCTTTGACCATATCCACGCCTTTTAACATGTCAGCATTATCTAAACCTTGTAGTTTAGTGGCTTCACCCATGAGTAAGGAAGTTAAAGCATCAGTGACATTAGAATTGACAACATTTGTACCGATTTGTAAAGGAAGTAGTTTCTCCATTAGTAAAGGAACTAATTGAAACTCTACTTTAACAATATCCATTCTGTCGATGGTTTCAGTATTGACATTCTGTAAACGAGCATCTGTTTTTCTGAAATTCACTAAAGTCTTACAATAAGCTTTATATCGAGTAACAGAAACAGGTGCTCTAAAGTTTACAGGTTCAGCGATAATTGAGATTTCTAAGTTCTCAACAAAAGGCATGATGTAATCTGACCAAGTACCTGGAGAGACTGCTAATTCACAGTTAATCACATCTGCTAAGTTGTGTTCGTAATCTCTTTCAATATCAATCCCTAATACTTTAATCGGTTGATAAGCTAAGTCTTTTTCTACAATGTGGATTAAAGCAGAATAAGCATACTTAATCAAACCTTGCTTGGAATGAGAGATTTTAATTAATTCTTCAGTAATTGGGGAACCATCTAACATTAGAATCTCCTATTGGTAAAGATTTGATCTAGGATAGCCGTATCTGAACGATGTGGATCTCTTTCTGGTTTCTTCTCTTCTTTAGTGGGATCTTTCTTCAAGAGATCAGAAATACCAAATGAAGTCGGTACATAGTCAAATCTATTTTTCAAACGTAACATTTCAGGATCGATATCTTTTGTACGATCTCGCACTTGATAGATAGCAGAAGCAAATTCAGAAAGATCCATTAAGTCATCAAATGGTACCATGTTTAAAGAGATGGTTTGCTCTGCATATTCTCGCCATTCTTTAATGTGCTTATAGATAATCTCGTACATAGTGCGATCATCTGTTCTGTTGGTTAAGTAGAATGGGATTTGATCCTTATAAAGTTTCACTAACTGAGGAATCGTCATCCCTACTGTAATTCTTTCGTAAGCATTCTTCTTATCATCTTCAGGATCATCTGTTGCTATGGTGCCATATCTTTGAATTTCATTAATATCCATTAAGTTGATGTAATCTACTGTAACAATAAAGATACGATCGAATAATTGATTCACAGTACTTTCTAATTCTTCTTTTGTAATATAACCTAAGAATTCCATTTTAAATCATTTCCTTTTTAAATCAAAAAAAAGAATCTACGCAATGTAGATTCTTTTTCTAGTGTGTTACTTGAAGATCTCGTCTTCAATAATGGTCCATGGGTAATTGGCAGCGTTATACCCACGTTCACCATACTGGTTTTCCATATCTTCGATTTTACTCACTAACTTAGTACAATAATCTTCGTACTTCCGGTTATTCTTGAGGTTCTTCGGTCGTTTGGACTGGTAACATTTAGACAACTCATAACCCACTTCCGCAATCTTGTTAGTACGGAAACCATAAACATTACGCTCGTAGGGGTTCCATTGACCGGCGATATAGATGTAGCGATTAAAATCGAAACCTTTTGCTACGCAATCATCATGATAGTAGCAGAAGTTAGGGTTTCTCTTTTCTTTGATGTCTTCGAACCATCCCATACGTTTATCCACATCATCCAATTTAGTTGGATAATGAAGTTGTTCACGTGCGCGAGCTTGGCGACCCATCTCTTCAAGATGTTCACCAATTTGATTCATTACGGCACAGCCAGTCATAGTTGTTGCCAATACAGCTGCTAAAATGATAGATTTGATTTTCATGATATTTCCTTTAATGAAGTTAGATTAGAAAAGTGATAATGAAGGGATTTCATTACCTATTACACTATAATGGTATATATCTGAGATAAACTATAATGTAAAAAATAAAGAATACTCTCCTACCCCTTATCAGGGTAGGAGAGGCATCTCTATAGATTACAAACCATATTGGTTTTTATGGAACGCTACTAGGTTACGATAGTATTCAGTAGAAGAAGGATAGTTCTTTTCTACGTACTGGATCAGTTCTTCAGCCGTACCACGGAATCCGTAGAAACTCCAAATATCTTCTACAGTAGAAGCAACCAAGTATTCGAAAGTATCGTATTCGTCAAGGAATGTATTTGACTTATTGATGCTTTCAGTAGTACGATAAGCCGCAATACCTTTATTACCATCAACATCGAAAGAGACACGATATTGTCCACACAAATGAACATTGTTGGTAATTTTAACATTTTCTACTACTACTGTACCATTCAAGAAAATGCGTCCATCTAATACTGAATCACCATCTACTTGGCTATTACCATTGATACTCACATAACCATTGGTTTTAGAATTCCCACCAATAGATACCATACCCTTCATGTGGGTACAACCATCCAGAACAGCATTACCGTAAACGTAAGCATTACCGGATAAACAAGAATAACCTTTAACGATAGCATTATCTTTTACTAACGCACGATCAACTACTCGAGCATTACCTTCTACACGAGCATTGTCTCGTACTTCGCCATCTTCAAAGATCCAGCACCCGCCTTCGTGAGATAAGTTGTCTTCTTTACCTACCCATCCACCTATCTGACCTTTTTTGATCAAAGTAGTAATTAAACTACCACCACTACCTGAATTGATCTTATAAGGACAAGTAAAGTCTCTCAATGCTCGGATCTGATAAAGAGTCACTTCTTCGTTATTGTAATTACGAACAGTCTTGGTATTCTCTTTAACCAATTCAAATTTCTCTTTAGGTTCAAGCTGTCTAAAGAGAATTTCAATGGTTTCTTTTTCGTCATTGTACTTGACATCAAAAGATTCTGTTTTAGAAGCCATGCCTTGACCAAGAATGGTAGAAGGATGTCTTGCTGTAGTTTCTTCGCCCAGTATCTTACCAAGCTCTTCGATCAGATCTTCTTTGAAAGAGGGATAATGGAATTCCTCTAAGTTAGCAGGATTCTCTTTATCTTCAAAGAGTGTATATCGAGTAGCTTTCTTGTCTTCTAAGATTTCAAACTTCTTAGCCATGGCTTTGTTTTTCTTATTGTCAATAATAGACAACAAGTAAACACGAGCTTTTTCGTATTGTTCTTCAATATCGTTCATTTTTATTTCCTTTACAGTTAAATTAAAAGGGTCGGTTGGGATTTTTTTTTCATACTTAAATTCAAATACTTCTTTATAAGGACCAGTAATGAAATCGAAAGAATAAGAGATGTTCTGATCGTTACCGTTTTTGATACTATCAATAGCATATTCAAATAACTCTTTTCTATCTAGTGAACCCATGATAGAAAAGACTTCTTTATAAATTCTTTCAAATTCATTAATGTCTCTAAATACTAGAACGTATTTAGTAAGTTGGTATTGTTTTCTGTATTCAATACCTGGGTGGATTTCAAAAGGTTTTCCTGAGGTATCTTCACTAACTTCTACTAACTCATTACTTTTCAAAGATTCTACAATTCTTAGAATCAATCTTCTTTTAGATTCTGGTGAAAGATCATTAGGATCTATAGGTTCTTTTTGATAAGCTACATTATCCATTACACACTTTCTTTACAAAATTAGATTTGTTTATCCATTATAATAGTATAGGTTTAAAATAAAGATAAGTACTCTCCTACCCTTTTACAGGTAGGAGAGTATTCGCTATCTTATTGCCATTCGTCACAAGACTTCACATCAAACTCACGATGTCCTTCTTGGAATTTAGACATCTCAGCTAATGTATTCAGAGAAGGTACGTATTGTACTTTCTGTTGAGTTTCACTAGGAGTATCCGATTCACCTTGAGTCACTTCTACGGGAGCAGGTGTAGTTTCGGGATGAGTAATGGACTCAGGAGCACCAAATCCTTCTTGAGAGACTAACACATCTACATTAATACCTAAACCTAATAGGTATTTTCTGTTTTCTTGTGTTATTTCTTCGGAGTCTCCTTTGGATCCTCCTGACTTATCATCGTCTGATTCTGAGTCTTCTGATTTTTCTTTGTCACCAGATTCTTCAGATTCTCCACCAGACTCTTTACCTTCATTTTCAGTTTCAGAATCTGCATTGTCTTCTTCGGTACCATCTTCTTCACCTTCAGTTTCTTCTCGTTTATCAACGATTTGTTCAGAACGAGTTTCTACTTTTTCAGCTACGTCTTTCTCATCAGTAATGTTATCGACTGACATGACTTCATCACCAGTAGTCTCTTCTTCTGGTTTTTCTTCCTCTTCAGGTTGGTCAGTATCATCTTCATCATCGATTTCACCTTCCAATTCAGTCAGAGAGTTTTCTTCTCCATCTTTCACATAAGGATTACCAGAGGTAAAGAAACGATCCATAATCGGTTTGGTTTTCTCATCGTATTCTTCTTGAGAAAGTTTACCCAATTCAGGAGGTAAGATGAGTTCTTCAACTTCTAAAGGCAGTTCGGGAACATTCTTGTCATTGAGATCATCGACTTCAATCTCACAACGTGCCCATGGGTAGTAAGAGCCATTACCATCAGGTACAACATCGACTTCCCATTTCTTATCAGTGCCTTTAATCTTAAAGGTATAACGATGTTTCATCATGGATACGGATGATAAAACTTTAAACTGAATAAAGTTCTCTTTAGTCGTCGGTACAGTGACTTCAATACTGTCACCAATATCCATTTTGTTTTTGGTGGTGAGTTCGTAGCGTGAACAACCATTACGTGCGGTAATCTTACGCACACGAATCGCACCTTGTCCGGCATTCTCTTCCGTCTTATCAATCGGAATAATGTACTGCTCTTGAATCTCAGCACGATTGGCTTTTTTCAATTGAGAAAAGTTCAGAATACGGGCAAATACCGTAAACTCTTTTTCACGTATGGCTTTACCTCGATTCTCTAACTTGGATAAACCATCGTTTTTCGGTTTGGGTTGATCCGCTTCTTCTACGACAGGAGTCCCTGCTTCGGTAGACAGCTCTAATAGATTTTTAACCATAGTTAATCTATTCCTTTTATACTAAAATGCTATTCAATAGTCGGTTTAGAACCAATAGCCATATCGAGGATTTTCTTGACAATAGACATAAAAGAACTGATCACGCCATTAGAGTCAATATCGTTTGTCATGATACCCATGGTAACGACACCACCGATCGTCATGACAAATAGAATCAAGCAAGCGAAACCAAACCACTTAAATAAAGACAGTTTTAGGTTATTGACTTTCCGACCGTATTCTTCTACATCATCAATGTTTCCAGTCGCTACCATGTAACGATAAACGACTTTCAATCGATCTCTAAATTCTAGTCTATTGACCAATTGCTTCAATTCAGCGCCACTGATGTCTTCTTCCACATCTTCGTAATTTGAGCGCTTATCACTAATCTCTCGATAATCTTTAATTAAGCCATTGAGTCCTTCATCTGTTTCTTTACGGTTAGCCAACAACATGTTGTCATCAATCGTCTTTAGTCCTTCAATCACCAAAGGATCAAGCACATTGTCAGTAACTCTCGTTTTCTTAACCATTATCTTAAGGCTCTTGATTATCTAAATAATCATGCTGATCTGTACCTTTGATAATATTCTGTAATTTCGTATTGATCTCCATATAAGATCGATTAGAATGATTCAGACGTTTTACATCGTTATTGAGTTTTAAAATTTCAAAGGTCAGTACAGCAATGGTCACGGCTAGTAAGAAAGTCACAAAGACTAAAAAACCATTCATGATCCGCTTGGGTTGTCTTTTGTATTTGATTAAAGTTCTTAGTAACTTAATCTTTTTTACATCAAGTTGTCTATCTAATTCGTTTTTATTTTCTGCTGTATCCAGACTCATGTCTCTACCTATTTAAATTTAAGACATAATTCAAATACCCATAGTGACCAATCGCTAGAGCATCAATAGAATGCTCGTCTAATTCTAGAGGATTATTTCTTAATCGTAAACGATCTTGTATCTCTAAAATCGCTTGCGTCATTTCATCTTTCTTAGCATTGCCTTTAGCGCCTACTGCTCTTTTGGCAGTAGGTGGATCGACTTTAAAGAAAGGAATTTGATAATTGTATTCCCAAATGGTTTCTTGAATGAGATTAACCACTTCTATTAAAATCGCATATGCATTGGGTGTGAAAGAATTAAAGAAGGGAGATTCACACATGATGATCGAAGGGCGATATTCTCGAAAGACATTCGCTAACTCTGATTTCATGGCTTGTAATCTGGCAATCTTATCACCAAATTTATTACTGATATATCGATTATAGAAATTCGTATCCTTAGCTGAAATCGTAAAAGCAAACGATTCCTTAATGGCTAAAGTATTAAAGTCTAGTTTATAAATCGAAATACCCAGGTTACTGGAACCTGGGTCAATACCGAGTAATGTGAATTCCCATTGATTAGTATTTGGAAATTTCATCTTACATTACTTTTAATAAATTAAGGAGCTTGTAAAGACACGGCACCTTGAGACAGATTATAGATAGGTTCGTTCACACCTAAGTTGAAGATGGAATCGAAACCATCATTGACAGCAGCTAAGTACTGAATCGTGGCATTAATGTGGGCAATCTGAGCTGCGATCACTTCGTTAAACTGAGAACGTCCTGAAGAAGTCACTACCTCTACGAGTTTATCCACACCAGAGACCAAACCGATTTCAGTAATCAGAGCACGGTTAGGATCACCATGTCGGATGTTGAAAACGTTTTTCAATTCTTCTACATCTTCACGCGTGATGTTCACATTCACCTGAGCAATAGAACGACCATATTTCGCTTTCAAGATGTTCTCACGATCGACAGAGAGTTCTTGAGAAACAGGATTCAAGTTAGTGGTCGTCGGTGCGTAGTCTTCTTCAGTCAAATTACCATCATCACCTACGGTAATGATTTTGGTTTCTACACGGGTTTTAGAGAGATCCAAACGTTTTAAGTAGTAAGAGTAATACTTCACGTTTTTATACGTCTCTACCACGCGCAATGCATAACGCGTACGCTCTTGAGCAGTCAAGTCGTTATTAAACTCACGCATGACAAAAGGTACAGGCTTAAAGAGACCAGTATCTTCAGCAGTGTGTTGGAAGATTTTAGGAATCGGGAAAGCATCCGAATCATTGGTACAGTTTTGCAATGAAATACCACCGTAACCAATACAGAAGTAACCAATTGTCGGAATGGTTGTTGCAGGTGGTACAACGGATTGGTTAATACCCAAGAGTTGATTCAGAGTAGTATTCTGTTTGACCGTGTAAGGGAGTCCTAACTCACGAATGACTTGGTTTTCATTACCAATCAGTGTACGTACCGATTCAAAGGCGTTACGCTTATTAGGAATAACGGGTTTCGCCATGTTAATATCCTTTTAATATATTTAAGAGAATTAGATTCAATGTATCGTCATAAAGATCGTGGTAGGGTAATAATACCCTACCACTAGATTGATATCGTGAGAGGGTAATAAATACCCTTCTCACTGATCGTATTTGATTTATGGTTTATTGTAGTCAAAACCATCAATGGATTTCGTTTGGAAGTTCCAATCGATGTCTTCTTTCGGTGTTTCAGTATTAACTGGGAAGGGTTCCCAATCCAAAGAAGCACCAATACAGTCTATGGCTTTTCTTCTTTCTTTTAATGGTAAAGAGAGGAAAGCTTTCATGCCAGGGATTGGAGGTAAGTTAGCTGGATTATCTATTCCAGTTAAATCATCCGCAGGTGTCGTACAATAGGTACCGGTGTTAACCTGGTGGATTAATCGTACTCCACTGTTAGGCATGTCGATATTCTTCACGTCTACCGAAATATTCACACGAGCAGCACCACGAATACGTGGCTCAATGTAAATCTTATTATCCGTATAGTCGTGATCTAATGCACTTTGGTGTGCTTTGGTTTCTGTATCAACAACAGAGATAGAGGTGCCTTCATTCAAGTTACCAATGTAACGAGCATGTTTACGACCTCCACCATCTAAACGCAAAGCTCTCATGTTCGTAGAGGTAATCGGAGATTCATTGATCTCACGAATATAATGAACAGAATAAGAAGAGAGCTTAGTCAACAACTGTATCATCGCTTTATGCGTGTTGTACAAGGAGTTCACTTTGACGTTATTCAAACCAGTGGCACGTTTATAAATGTCATTACCTAACTTCAAGAAATCATTTCTGTTTCTGACGTCTTTTAAGTTTAAAGAAATCGAATCTAAGAACTGAGTAAAGTTTTGAACTTGAGGCGTTCTGAAAGAAACGACTTTAGTGGCATAAAGACGATAGAACATCATTTCTTTATAAGCACGACCATCTAAGTGTTCATCTTCATTAACAGCGTTAATGCCATCATTCAATCGTTTAAACAATTCATGTGCTTGTTCGTAGAATGAGAAGGTATCAATGATGGGTTTGATCTTCAAGTATTGACCATCAATGAAGTCTTTAAATCGTTTATCTACTAAAGCAGGATCGGGTACGGCTTTCTCTAATTCTTCACGAGATGGTTTCTCTAAACGAGGAATAATTCCAATTGTATAATCCGGAATACAATTATCCTTAATCCCGTAGTATTTATAAATACAATAGGTATACAAGAGTAATGCGTCTTTTCCTGATAAAGGAATCAATTCACCTGTTAATGGATGGTTCACCATGATGTAGGCTTTATATAAACCACGTGAAGCCATTTCAATCCAGGTATCAATCAATGCTCTCTCTAGCGTAAATTGTTCAGAACCAGAGTAGTCAATCGCTTTAGATTGTAAGACTTTGGTTTTAGCGAATGAATCCAAAGAACCTGAAGTATCTTTATAAGCAATCGATTCTAGATTATCTCTTTCTTTAACATTATAAGGTGCTAGAGGATCTTCTTTATCCAGCATGTCTTTTAAGGTTAAAGTATCTAATTCAGGAATAATGTATTCCAAACCATTCAAAGAGACTTTCTCAAATACAGGTTTCACTTTAGCGGTTTTCACCACATCGCTATCCCATTGGAGCATGTTGTATTCAGACAGCGGTAAGTTACGCATGGTCAATACTTTTTCAATCAACCATTTCTGCGTACGCTTCTGTCCGACATAGCGCTCTACCCAACGAATGTTCTTATAGAAGATAATCGCTTGTTTAGGTGTTAATTGATCTAAGTAGAAGTCTAAGAAACCATGAGAAGCTAAGAATCGTCTGTAGTGATAAGAGTGTGCTTCATTCGTTAAGCACATCTCCATTCTGATTGTCATTAAAGCTTCTACTAATTTAGGATAGAAAGTACCCCAAAAAGCAATATTGAAATATTTGTTATTAATATTATACTGCTTTTGATACCAACGATTATACATGCCATAAATCCAATTTTGTAAACGCTCCATTAAGGAGTATTCATTGGACTCAACAAAGGATTTGTCGTAAGAGAGAATCGTACCTTCTTTAGCTTCTATAGCTACCTGTATATCACAAGGATTCAGTATCCCTTTAATCAGTAATTCTTTATCCGGATAACGCTCTACTAACTCTTCGTATTTCTTCGTTCCGTAAGAGTATTCTTGACGGGTAGTGCGGTGAGTTTTTAGATTCTCTTTATTGAATATGATTGTTTCCGTAGTGTCCATAGACACTACTGTCATCGGTGTATCAGTCTCATGATATTCACCTGCGATGTGTTTGTAATAGATCCATGTTTCTGGACGATATTCGTCTACAGCATTCATGTTTCTAGTCTTGACACGAACAGCGTCATTCATGTCCTGCGCTTGATATTCAGACTTGATAATCATCGTAGAAACCAAGCCTATATTCTTATCAATATAAACGCTATAGTGATAATCGAAATCAGATAACATAGCCTTTAAACCTTTTGCTTAAATTAACCACTGTTAAGGATCAATAACAATGGACAACCAATTACTTAAAAATATTGCATTGCAATTAAAAAATAAAAGCAGTGCTAAAGATTTAGATGAGTCAGACATTAAAGGGAATCCTGCCGTCTATGCTCTTTTGTCTAAATTGAATTCTTCACGTCAGGAGGAATCCTTTAAAAACAATGGTGATTTATCCAATACTACTCCTGACTTAGATTACATGTTAGGCATCTCTTCTGAAAAAGCTCAGGAGATTGATGATAACGAAACCATTATGCAATTGCTTCCTGACATGGAAAGAGCAGCACAGATTCTCTGTAGCTATATCTTGTCACCGAAGTACTTGATGAAGCCTGAATTACAATTCAGACCACCTAAAAACTTATTTCCTCAAAATACCATTACCATCATTACCGATGAGATTAAGAAATACTTTAAGAAACATCACGATATTGAAGGCAAACTCTATAAGATTCTTTACGATATTCTCTTTTTAAAAGGTGCACACATTACTGCGGTGATTCCTGAAGCTGCTTTAGATGAAATCATTAACAGTGATTTAGTAGGACAATCTAAAGAATCTTATTCTATTCGTTTGTCTCAAGAATCTTTGTCTCATGTCGAACAACTCTTACTAAACAGTAATCGTCCATCACGTGGATTCTTAGGTCAACCTAATTATCAAGAAAACCATCCGAAACAGTTTACCCGTAAACCGATGGTTTCTCATGAGTCTGTAGAAGTCCATTTTGGGAATACGGATGATGGTTTTGAACCGAGAGTCTCTAAATCCACTGAGCATTATAATACTTCTATTCGTGTACCTGAGAACATAGAATTTGAGTTACCGAAGGAGTATGCCAAAACTCATAAAGATGCGGCAGATAAAACGATTGAGATTTCTGAAGAAGGTGTATGGAATATTAAGTTTGATTCTAGTAAACTCGATACTTTAGTAGAAGTCAGTGATGATTTGTCTATCTTAAGACAATCTTTTATCCGTAAAGAAATGCTCTCTCAAGAGTCTGCTCGTGTCGCAGGTATCCCTACTGGTTTTAAACCGACTTCTTTAGAACGTGAGACTTTCTCAGATCGAAACATCATTGATAAGATCTTTAGAAAGATTGATGATATCAACAGTTACAATACCGATGTGTTAGAACTGAAGAAGTTAAAGAATGACAGTCAGACTGCACGTGAAAACTTGGATGAACCTATTTTCATTAATTATCCTGTAGAAGCTGTCATTCCTATTTTCAAACCAGGTGCACCTTCTGAACACGTAGGTTATCTAGCTTTGCATGATGAAGAGGGTAATCCCTTATCTAAAGCAAAACCAGTGAATTACTATCGTGAATTAGCAAATGGTTATAATAGTCGCATGACTGTTAATACCATGGCTTCTTCCTTGATTCAACAAGGTAAGACGATGTTTGAAGGTTTCTCTAATAAGTTAGATGAAGCACGTCAATTGGAAATGTTGTCTCGTATTCACTCTAATGCCATTATTAAAGACATCTTAGATCGATTGAAAAATGGTTTGTATGGTAAGAACTTAGATGTGGGTGATTCTGCTGAAGTCTCTCGGATTATGTTCTATCGTGCTTTAAGAGGTCAAAGAACACGTGTCTTGTTCGTGCCTAAAGAAGTCATGTCTTACATGGCATTTGATTACGATAATCGTGGCTTTGGTATTTCTCTATTGGATAACATGAAAGTCTTGATTTCGCTTCGTATTCAATTCATGTTGGCACAATTGCGTGCAGGGATTATGAATTCGATTCCTGAGACTTTAGTCACATTGAGAATTGATGAGAAAGATCCAGATCCTCGTAAGACCATTCAGATTGCGAATGTGATGGCATTACAATCTCGTTCTAACTCTGGTTTGATTATTGGTGCGTCTAATGTACAAACGATTGAAGATCGTGTGAATCAATCGAATATCCGTATGGCTATTGAATCAGACAATCCTAAGATTCCTCAGATTGGTCATGATGTTACGAAGACGACTGCCGATATTCCTACTCCTGATAATGAAGTCGCCGAAGGCATTAAACGCGATACCATCATGGGTACGGGTTTAACTCCTGACATGGTGGATAACTCTTTGTCTACTGAATTTGCTGCTAATGTCTTACAAGGTAACTTTATTACGAGTTTGATTGCTTTCCAAAAACAAGATCGTTTCAATCCTCTGTTAACCGATTTTGTTCGTAAAACGATTTCTGTTTCACCTTACTTACACAAACGATTGCGTGAGATTATTCGTGATAACTTAGAAGAGATTATCGAGAACATTAAAGAAGCTTCAGGTGATAAAACACTTTCTGTTAAAGGTTTAGCTTCTTCTGCGATAGAAGTCTTGATTGATGGGATTATTGATAAGTTTATTTCTGCTTTTGAAGTGAATTTGCCTGCTCCGCCTAATGATAATCACGAATCTAAAGCAGAACAGTTGCAACAATACGAAGAACGTGTGGATAAAGCGATTGAGTTTGTGATCTCTCAAGATGTGATTCCTGAGTCTTTGGTTTCTGAAGATGGTGAATCCATGGTTGAACAGTACGCTAAGATCGTAAAAGGTGACTTGTTACGTGATTGGATGCTAGAGAACAACTACATGCCTGAGATCATGAACTATATTACTGTATCGGATGATGGTGTTCAAACCTACGAGAAGAATAAAGCCATTCGTGACTTAACGATTAAAACTGTTAAAGCGATGACTGAATTCTTTAAAGAAGGTAAGAACATTGCTGATTCGACTTCTGCTGTATTGAAAGCGAATGATATGGTGATTGAAGACGATTACTCTTCTAGCAGTAGCAATTCTGATGATACTGATTCTTCAGGTGACGATATGGAAGATCCATTTGGTGACATGGGAGATATGGGTGAAGAAGATCCGTTCTCTGATGACACCTCTGAAGAAAGTAATCAGGAAAGTAATCAAGAAGGCGATGCCAACATGAGTGGTAATGAAGCTCAAGATGGTCCTGCTGACTAAAAAAGAAGTAATTTAAACCAAAAATAGCTTACACCCTAGGGAGACCGAAAGGCCTCCCTAGGGATTTATGCTCGCTATTTTCTTAAACCCTAAATTGTGTACTTAGTATTATTTACTTTTGTTTTGTAAATTGTTACAACAAATTTATTACAAATGTTTTCTTTACATAGAGATCCTTATTGGAATATCAAACCATCGGTTTGCAATTTTGGTTTTATACGTTTTGGTAAACATAATCAATACTTGAGTTTTTGATCCTTCTTGACGCATCTTTAAATCAGACACAAACCCTTTAGCTTGATATCCTAATATGGCGGTCAAAAGCGTAGTGTCAAATGACGCTTTCAGGATATCGACGACTGCTTGCAGTTGTTCGTTGATCTTGTCTAACAAAGCATTGAATTGTGGATACTTTGTATACTTAGATAAAAACGGAGTATCGAATCTGATGGCTCGGTTAGTGGGGTAAGGAGTAGTGTCATTACCAATTGCTTCTAACTTCACCAATTCATCCATGTAATACATTGCTTCTTTAATGCGATGACATACTTGGTTAAATTCTAATACTACATCTTTATACTTCTTCTTACGATCTTCTGGCTTTTCTTCTAATTGCTTGAAAAACTCAGTATCTTTAAATCGTAAATTGTGATCACGAATCAGTTGAGCAATTTCTGTTTGCTCTTTGAGGGTTATTGTACTATTAAAGTGCATGGTAATACTTTCATTGAGGTAGAGGGTAAAAAGGTTAAGTAGGGATAATATCTAGATTCACTAGATACTATCCCTTACTGATTTAATTAGCAAACAATTCGGACGTATACCTTATCAGCTTTCGTTAAAGTATTAAATCCTTTAATGGCTTCAATCAGTACACCATCCTTAGTCACTAAATAGAACTCTTTAGAATGGTGCTTATTGCGTTCCATGAGATTGATCAAGAATGTGTTCAATTCTACATGGTCATCAATAGCCAGCTCATACCAGCTGCTACGGTCCTTTCTACCGGTTGGGCTTACCAACCCCTCAAACTCATTTAATTCTTTATCTACGACGACTACAGAGCCAGTAACAGGTATTACTGCCATGTACTTAGACTCAGGGTCTTCGGAAGAAGTCAAAATGTCTTCACCCATGAATTCTTCAGACAAGAAATCTTGGAACATTTCTTGTAAAGCAATGCGATATTGTTCTTTGCGTAATGGATGGTGTTTAAACTGCGTATTTTCTACTGCAGGATAAATATCAATCACACAAGTCACTTTCACATTCGGTAAACCACATTTCACCAATAAACGTGCATAAGCTCGATCTAATACATCACTCAAGCGCTTGGCTAATACAGGTTCAGCTTTCTTCAGAGGAGTGTAGATATTGTCGTAGAACTCTTCCATTGTTTCGCAATGTTTGATTTCTTTCAACAACTCATCTTGATTGGTTTCCGAGAAGGCTAAATTGCTGCTGACAATTCTAAAGACGGCAGCTTTAGCATCTGGATTATTCAACCGACGATTCAATAAGCAAGTATTCACAATTTCTTGGTCATTGCTTACTTCCCGTGTAATGCCGTCGTATTCTACATAGGCATATTCTTTTTCTGCTTCAGTCAACTTCGCTAATTGCTCTTGCATTTCTTCTTCAGAGAGCAATAAGTTATCAGCTGCTTTGAGCAATGAAGTATCATTGTGTCCTTCGGAATAAGGATTGCCATTACTCATGAAACGAGTATCAGGTTTGGTATTCGGAATAATGTGGCGTTCGCGCTCCATTCTTTCTTCCTCGGATAATTTATAAGTAACTTGAACAGGGTAGTCATACTCGTTTAAGTCAACACGATAACCTATCTCGGTATACTTGGTTAAAATCCAAGTCGTCCAAGCAGGATTACGGAAGGCGACGACTTCACGATAGTAACGATCTTCGGCTTTATAGTTCAGATAGCCTACTTCTTCACCCTCTTCTTCTACCCATTCAATCTCATGGTCATACACCGGATACATCTCACGTGGTGCGTAATCATGTCGATGTTCATCTAACTCTTTATTACCTTCAGTCCAAACATCCAATCCTTTTTCTGGAATAGCCATCCAACTGTTATTGATCACACGGCGTGGTTTGCGTTTAACGACGCGTACAGGCACGTTCTCAGCAGGAGGTACCTCACTACCTTGCGTACGGATGATACGGTCTTCTTCGCTCTCTACGGGCGCTTCCTGAACGGATACGGGTGCAACATACGGTTTAGTCGAATGGATGTTGTCCATGACGAGTGTTTGGTTATCCCAATCATTGGCGTATTGTTGCTCCTCCTCAGCTTCACGGCGTTCGAGTTCAGCTAAAGCAGCTTTAGCTTTATTCTCGTCTGCTAACTGATGATAGAAGTATTGTTTCTCTTCAGGTGTAGTAGCACTCATGTCTTCAATGAAGTCTTCAAATTCATCACCTGTGTAAATCTCAGGTTGTTGAATGATGGCTTCTTGTCGTTGTTGTGCTTCGTACTCTTCGTACTCACGTGCAGTTTCTTCAAGATAACGCTTGCGTCGACTTTCGTTCTCTGCTGACAATTGATCTCGCAACTGTTTCGTACCACGCTCTTCAATCTCTTCGTCAGACAAGCCAGTATTGGTATAATAGCTAAATGGAGAACCATTATTGCTACTGTCACTATTACTGTTACCATTACGATTACCAAAGTTAAAGTAAGAGCTTTGGATCTCTTGGTCAGAGACTGGTTTAGACTGAGTAGGTTGAGTATTCGGGTTACCCATCAGGTTCATGTTCATGTTAGCCGTATTGGTACTACCTGCATTAGAAGCCATCAATGAGAAACCACCACCGAATTGATTTTGTGACATTTGACCGAATTGGTTAAAGCCCATTTGGTTACCCATTTGAGGCATTTGTCCAAAGCCTTGCATCGGCATGGTATTACCCATGAATTGGCTTTGCTGAGCAAAAGGCTGTTGTACCGGCTGACGAGCTTGGCTTTGGTAATAGCTCACCAAGAAACGCATCACGCCATCACGCGTATTCACGTAATCTGCTGCAGATTGTTGAATAGCTTGACGGTTTTGATAGTTAATGGCTCCTGCTGGGAGATTTTGTTCACCCAGGTTACTCGCCATGTATGCCACGTAGTTATTGAAGATGTTGTACACTGCACCATTCAATGCATTACCATCTTGAGGATTCAGACGACCTTGGATGGTTTCTGCTTCCACGAAATGGATAATGGTGTTGTATACTTCTTGGAAGTACTGTGGTTGATTTTGAATCACTTGACGTACCACTTGACGCAATACTGTGTCTGCGTTAGTGATGTGTTGATTCAAAAGTTGTTGAATAGCAGAATGAGCAAACTGCGTATTTTGGGTGTAAGAGATTTGTTGTAACATGATTAGGGTTTCCTATAATAGTTAGTCTTGACCGAGTTTGTCTCTCAATTCAGACATGATCGGTTCGAGTTTAGGGTTAGGGATAATCGTGAGATCATCCGAAAGGTTAACGAAAAGGTTAATACGGTTACGACCTGCTGGGTCTGCTTTAGCCATGTCTAATGCAGCACCGGCTTCAATCAAAGAAGCATTCAGTTTATTCTCTGGAGAATTGACATCAAAAGAAGTCTTGGCTGTACGCAGCTTATCTGATTTCTCTTGAGGGACCACGATTCGACCTAATTTCAATAAAGGCAAATCTGTTGGATCTTCCACAGGAATAATCTCTGCATGTTCTTTAATCCGCATGATTTCTTCAGGACGGATATTGTTTAAGATTTTACGAATATCATCATCCTTAATGTTTTTGTTTGGATCACGTTCTTGCTCAATGCGTAAACTATTCAATTCAAAATAGCAACGATTGATCGCTTTGACGATATTGAATAACAAGAATTGGAGGACTTGTAATTGTTTTCCGTAGAATGAATTAGAAGTCGCAATCTTATTCACTTCAGATACCATCAGGTTAAAGTTCTGTACAATGAAGATGAAGAGCTTATAGACAGAATCGATTTGAGCAAAACCAATGCGTTTAAAATCATCGTGTACCATTTCATCCACATATTCGTCTAGTGAGATCATGTGTTTATCCATGGCATTTTTAATCACAGCATAATGCTCATCGGATGAACGAATGGATTCACCCAACATTAATCGCCATGCATCGATGTTATTGATCGTATCTGGATTCATTCTTCGTGGAGAAGGAAAGTGTTCCAAGATATAGATCAATGTACCCATAACGGATGGAGAAGTCGAAATGGCTTCGTATTCTTTACGTGGTACTAGGAATAGATATTGCATTGGGGTATAGAGCATGTACGAATAAGTACGTGCTGGTTTCTTACCTGTGGATTCAATGACTACCCAATCCTCACGAGGATATTGATCTGGATTGTTTTTGAATTCCTGAATATCGACCATTCGTACATCAGTTAAACCAAAAAGCTCTAAGGTTTTGGTTAAGCCGTATTTACAGCAAAGATAGTGTACCAGAGTAGGTTTCATTTTAATCATGCGACCACCGGCACTACCATCGGATTCTTTGTGGTGAATCTTAGAGAAGTAAATCGGTACGTATTCCCGTACACCATCTACTACAATCTGAGTCACGAATCGTTCAAACCAAAGTTTTGTTTTAATGAGTTTCACGAATATGCTGTTGGGCTTAATGGTCATGATGCCGTCGGCTACGACTGGTGAAACCACGTACTTTACGCCATTCATGTGCATGAAGCCATGGCGAGAAATGAACGGTAAGTAAATGTACTTAGACATGGGTGTACCATTGAATTCAAAATCGAATACGTACATTCGGATATCGTTGCGATTGATGTCGTAACGACGAATGTTATTCAATGGACGAGTTTGGTATTTATAGCCTTCTAAAGGAGTCGCTTTACGCAATCCTTTATAGACCATGCCTTTTGGGAATGAAGCTGAATTGATTCGTAATACCCGATCGATAAATGATGGTATTTTACCAGATTCACTATACGAAATGCCATCACCGATCCGAGGATCGATGACTGGCGAATTATCTTTAATAAAATTGTTTAATGCAGGATTCATGGCGTTTTCCTTTAACAGTTTGGGTTAGAAAGAGTCAATATAATATTGCACTACCAATATTTTATTTTACTTTTTAGCCAAACATACCTTTTACTTGGTTTATGGTCTGGGGATTGACTGCCGCTAGTGCTTGTAGGATAGTACCTGTTTTAGAGATGGCTTGATTGCCTGTGGCAGATCCGAATATCTTACAGAATGTACCGATAATCGAAGAAATACCCATAATACCCGTTACCCAGTTGTTGCTGATTTGTTTGTTATGGTCTAATTGCTTTTGCTCCATTTTGGATTGTAGTTCCATCATCTTCATCTTCAGTGCTAATTCTGCATTCTGAATATCGTTCATTTTCAAATAGCGTTTATGTTCATTCTCTGCTTGTTTATCTTTCTGGGAGAATTCTCGATCTTGAATTCTTTCTTCTTGATCCATCACTCGTTCCCAAAGTTTATATCGTCTATCATCTAACTTCTCATTAAAGGCTTGATCTCGAGTCTCGATTTTCTCTCTGTGTTCCATTTCACGCATCACGCGTTTATGGACAGTCTCTTGAACAAACTCTTTTAATTTCAATGATAGTTCAGCATTCTTGATTTTCGCTAATTCTTCTTTATGTTTAGCTTCCTGAATCGTCATCTCTTTCTTCATTTCCATGGTTTCTAATTCATACTGGGTTTTGAGTTTAATCAATTCCACATCTGAATTAAAATTACGCGCTTCATCGTAGGTACGGAAAATATAGAATTCTGCTAAATGATTTCGATCATTGAGATCAATGGTTTCATTGATGGCATACTCTTCTCCATTTTCATCAATAGCAGGACTGATGAAATAGAGTCCTTCTTTCTCTCCATTAACTGGAAGTTTGGAAACAATCTTCTGGATATGCTTTCCTATTTTACGATACATGGTAATCGATTTAGATGAAACCAATCTAACGGTTTCTAATTGATTAGTATCGTTTAAAGATTCCTTAATCACTTTATTGATTTCAGAAGGAATCGCATTAGAATCCAATACAGAAGGATGATAAATTCGTTTATGGGAAATATCATCGAAAGATAAAGCAATATCTAGAGCAGAATCGTAGAGTACTTTCTGATTGCGAATATCTTCTTCATTGATAAAGAATACGAGGTCATCAGTGACTTCACCATCTAATAGACTTTCGTATCCTCTGGCAGGAATTCTTTCTGAAAAATAAGGTGCCCAACGATCTTGAATACGATGATAGAATTCCTTAAGGATAGGATTATTCTCAAAGAATTGTTCTTTCTCATCTTCTTCCATTTCTTCAAATACCTTACAATATTCGAAGATGTGTCTGGCATTCCAACCATTGGTATTGAATCGCAATACGATATAAACCCCTCTACCATTTACAGGAGAGATTTTATATCGTTCTGCTACGTATTCCGGTGTAGGATATAGAGGAACCACTAATCCTGTTCTGTCGGAAACTAATAAAGTTTCTGAAGTACAGTTTAAGTACTCTTTCGTCACTCTAAATCGACCTAATAAACCATTTCGTTTATCTCTCACGTGAGTAGAAGAAATCGATAAGTCGTAACCGACTGCATTATCGTACCCGCAATAGATACGTTTAGCGTAATGCCCTTTTGAAATATTGTTTAAAGATGTGTTCATTTATTTATTCCTTAAAATAAACTTATAGCTATAAGCCTCTATAGGCTAGAGGACAGGGGGATCCAATATAATAATATAGGTCTGTATTTCGTTTAAATTTAAAGAAAACATAAATAAAATATTCCTCCTACCCTTTTACAGGTAGGAGGAATAGATTATCTAATCAATGAAGATTAAGCTACGTAGCTGTCAACACCAGTACGGATCAAGGAACCCAATTGGCTCACTTCACCAACCATGTAAGAGCAGAAAGAAGCACCAGGTTCACGCAGGATACCCAGAGCACTACGTACCCATTTCAGTACAGCAGACAGTACTTTTTGGATGGCGCTACCAGTGAATTTAGCTTTAACAGCCAAGTAGTTTTTAGCCATAGCCAGTTTACGTTGTACTTTTTTGTAGAAGCCAGCAGTGCTGTCCAGATGTTTCTTCAGTTTAGCACAGTCGTCACACAGTTCGATCAAACCTTCAGCAGCAGCAATCAGTTCGTTCATTTTAGGAACTTTGATTTCCATGTTGTTGTCGTGTTTGATGTCCAGTTTAACCATTTTGTATTCCAGACGAGGAATGCCGCCAACAGCGTCTTTTACTTGGTTTTGGAATGTACCCAAGAAACCTTTGACTTTGTTGTCAGACATCAGCGCACCAGCGATGGTACCGATGTTCAAGAATGGTACGGAACCAGCAGCTTTGCTGAATTCTTTCGAGTCAGGATAAATCAGAACAACAGCACGGTTACCAGGCAGGATTTTACTACCTTTAGCAGATTCAGAAGGACGCAGTTCCACACCGTAGAGGCGCAGTTTTTCTTTGTCCAAGTCACGGTCAACGAAAGGAGTAGAGCTAGTAGCGAAGTCAGAGATAGCAGTAACTGCATCTTTAACGAAGTTCAGGCTACCAGATTTAATACCTTCAGCAATTGCTTTGATGTCGATGTTTTTGTAGTCAAAGTTTTTCACTTTATCTACAGCACCAGCAACAGCATCCTTAGCTTTATTAACGCCTGCTTTAACGGCACCGGCGGCATCTTTAGCAGATTGTACAACACCGTTACCAGCAACGTGAGCAGCACCATCACCAATGGTTTCGGCAGCTTTAACAATACCACCGTTCAAGTTAGCATTCAAACCATCGATCAGTTCTTCAACTTGAGCATGGATCTTCATTGGCAACCAGTTGTTCACCATTTCTTTAGTGGTTTCTTTCAGAGTGCCGATAGCAGGCAAGATGCCTTCGTCTGCTTTTTCACCGTATACGGCTTTAACAGCAGGAGTAGTGATCTTGTCGTGACCTTCTTTCAGTTCAGTAGAACCAGATTTGCTATTAGCATAGTCCAAGAGTTTACGAGCAGTATCACCCATTTTCTCGAAAGAGCTAAAGAGTTTATTCCAAATGTTCACGCCTTGTTGAATCACCCAGTTTACACCTTCAATGATGGATTGGATGATTTTGGTCAACATGTTTTTAGCAGCTTGCAGGATAGACTCTTGAGTCAGAGACAAAGCACCAACAGTAGAGAAAGATTCCATAGAGTAGTCAAGCTGAGGAATGTCGCGTTTACCCCAACCCAATTGTTTACCGATGTATTGTACGTGTTCGTGTACGAGTTCAGCGTGGGCAGGAGTGATACCGCCATTGGCTTTAGTGTACATCAGGTTGTGGATCAAAGATTCAGTAGCCACAGCAGCTTCTTCAGCTTCGTCGATTTGTTCTTCGATGCTGTCTACTTTAGCTTGTTCTTCAGCGACTTCTTCAGCGTCGCCAGAAGCTTCCAAGAGTTCAGTTTCCAGTTCAGAAGTTTCTACGACTTCTTCACCTTCAGGAGTTTCAACAGTTTCAACAGTTTCTTCTACTTCTTCTACTGCAGGAGCTTCTACTTGAGTTTCTTCAGTAGTAGTTTCTTCAGCTACTGCAGCAACGTTATCTTCAGTAGCGTCCAAGTTAGTGATGGATACGCCAGCGCGCATCAGATCGTATAAAGACATTTTGTCATCCTTATTTTAAAAATTGTTTAATGAAAAGCTTTTGATTAAAAAATCTTAAAATATCCATATTAGCTATTTTAAGAGCATTTTACCATATAATAGAGAGGAGAATTCTCCTCTCTATTTAGATAAAAAGATTTAAAAACCGAATACATCTTTCGCTTTTTTGTACAGGTGTTCCAGTACTTTAGCGAATCGTTTGTATTGATCTTCTTTGGTGTGTACTTGGCTATGGTTATTAGCCGCGCCGACCATGAAGAACTTAGTCCAGAAACCAGACTTGTCTTTGTATTCATCCATCAAGTCGTTGATCTCATCACAGAACGCGCGCCACTGTTTACGATCTGTCATGGGGATATCAATACGTACTAAGTAACCATTGCCGGTAGAAGTTTGGTCCATTGGTGCATTTTTCCAAGAACGGAAACTCAATGGATAAACTTTCAAGTCTTTTCCATCCAGCATGTTTTTCAAGTTGTCACGAAGTGTTTGGATCAGTGTATCTTCATCATCCACTTTAACAGCTTTAAAAAAGCTTACGTCACGAGCTTCAAACGGAAGATACACCATCTGCTTTTTTGTCAAGTCATTCCAAATAGATTCGCCAACACTGTCAACAGCTTTATTAGAAATAGCGACTTGACCCAAAGTCATGATTTCTTCAGTAGAGAGTTCAGGATGCAAAGCTTCTTGAGAAATAGAAGCCACACGTGCTTTAATACGGGCTACGCGATTGTCTTGAATCATTTGTACGTTTTTCAAGAGTGCATTGATTTGTCCTTCTACAGACAATACCAATTCTTGAACCATTTTAGTACGAGTATCCAGAGACTGGTGAGATTCGATAGACAATACCAGAGGGGCTGGCTCTTTCAAACCTTGAGAAGCATAAGCTTTAGAGATGTCACGGTAAGCAGCGACCAAAGACTCATGGTCAATCGCAATACCTTGTTTCACGAATTGATTCAGAGTCAGGTTAACGGTTTCCAAAGAAGAAACGACTTCCAGAGCTTTACCAATCAGCGCATCTTCAGCACCTTCTACATCAGTACTGGTTTCGTCTGATTTCTCTTCTTTACCATTTTGTACATTACCGTCGGCAGGTACATTCTCAGGTTGTTTTGGATCCAGGTTTTCAGGTTCGCCATAAGGAGTATTAGTAATGGTGTGTTCTTCATTACTAATCAAGTCCAGTAAACTAGCCATGTTCACTATTTCCTTTCGTTTATTAATTAAGTGTTTCCATCAGTTTCGTATTGATGGCAGTGATACGAGCAATGACTTCCTTGTATCCTTCATCTTGTCCAAAGAGATCTGTAAAAGACTCTTGAGACAAATGAATCGGCAAAGGCTCTTCTAGATTACCTTGCTTAAATGCCAGAGCAATACGCTGATTGAACGTATTTAAAGTTTCATGCGTCAGTTTAATCCCTTCTTCTTTCATGGCTAAAACATGGTCTTTAAAGTTCTCTAAAGACTCTACCACGTCTAAAAGGGTTTTTACTGACTCTGCATTTTCTCGGTTCTCAGAAAGATCAGTATTGATCGTTTCTTTGACTTCAGTAGGGGTATTCTCTACAGAAGGATGTAACTGAGGTGCTTCTTCATATTCACACGACTCAGTAGAGAGGTTAGAGAGGTCTAAGAGACTATTCATTTCTTTTCTACCTTCTTAATAAAGAGTCTTGTTCCTAATAACATTACTTCTCCATCCATGATTATACCTCTTTACGAATGATCAAAGAACCATACATGGCATTTAAGTAAGTGATCAATAAACCAACTCCACCTTTGACTAAACATTGGCGAATAAAGTTAATGGTGTTTTCGTCACCTGGTTGACCAAATACGTATTTAGAGAAATCTGCTGAAGAAATACCTTCGTAAAAGAATTGCTCTTTCTTAGGAGATAAAGACCCATCACCGATTCTTTGGTTAAACTTATCGGTAATATAGTCTTTCATGACTTCTAAGTGATAAGCCAGGGGGAACATCGGCTTGTCATCGACATTGGCTTTAATACCGACATCTACCAAGATATCTCGAATCATACCCCAAACATGTTTGTTGGTATAACCATCTTGATACGCTTTCTTGAATAAAGAGTAGTAATCTTTACCCATGTGATTCAATGCTAAGTTAATCACTGCATCGGTATTTCTAAAAGCCGCTTCAGAACTGCCTTCAAACCATTCAGGATGATCCAAATACATAGCGTAGACATAATCCACATCTTCAGAGCCTACAGCTAATCCTACGGTGTGTGTAGGAGCGTTAGAGACAGTATTGACTGTCTTAATCCCAAAGTTGTCGACTTGCCAAACATCTGGTAAACCTAAACGTCTGAATGGAGAGTTATAAACGAAACCAAAGTACTTAGAAGGAGTAACCTTACAAATGCTATACTGTAACTGAATATCGTTAGGATGAGGTGTAGTATCGCCTTTGTAAGGAATATCAAGAACTGCTTCTGAATAAGTATTCATCATCTTAATATTCCTTCTTCAATTAGTAACGAGAACCCAAAGCGCGTTCTTCGTATTTGTTGATTTCGTATTCCAGTTTAGACATACGTTCGATAGACTTCTCTTTTTGTTTCTCTAAGTAAGCATCACCTTGCCCACTAGAGAGAACTGAATTCATGTAATCCAATTCAATACGAATGGATTCCAATTCTTCTTTAGAGAGTTTGTAACGATAGTTTTGGTAATCGACCCAAGCCATTTGGATGTAGTAGAGAATGTTACCAGTAGTCGTGAATCGTTGCAATGCACCAGTCGGATCTAACTTAGCTGGTTGGAACATTTTCTTTTCAGAACCATCTTCAGAAACCACGACTTCAGGAATGTTTCGGATTTGACGTTCCAGATTCTTAATATCGGCTTTACCAATCGCATCAATAGAACGATAGAAATCCATCATGTTTTTCTTGATGTATTCTTCTTGAGGACGAGAAATACTTTTACTCATCGGAATGTTCGCTACTTGTTGCAAATGATCGGCAATGAAGTAACGAATGTATTTAGGTACGAAACCGACTAAGAAGTCTACGCTTTCGCCCAAAGCCATGATTTGGGCTAAAGGATACGTTACTGAGTTACGATCTGTTTTTTCTGGGAAGTACTTAGAAACCAATTTGATCAATTCGTTGATAATGGTTTCACAGTGCAACATGATGTTACCCAAAGCTTCAAACAAACCTTGCTTCTCAGTGTGGTTACCATAGTGGCGACGAATGTTCGCCAAAACCATTTGGTAAGTTTTGTTATTACTGTAATCGATTTTATTTGCGTCTTCAATCGCAATAGACACAGCAGGAATAGCTGAATCACGCAAACGATTACGAGTATCTTCTAAGATATCGGAAATATCGCTAGATTTAAAAAAGTTAGTAATACCATCAAAGATGGCAGAGAAGCTGAAACCTTCTCTTGAGAGTTCTTGATTCATTGTTAACCTCTGATGGCATTAGATAATAGGTGCAGAACCTTGAGACATCAATTTAAAGACATCCATGTCAAAGTTAGGAGAATCGGATTTCTTCTTCAAGTATTGCATGGTGATTTCAGACACATCATCTAAACCATGGTTATATAAGAATACACGCTGGTAATCTGGATTGTAGACAATCAAAGTCATACAGCCAGATTCCGCCATGAACTTATCACGAGCACGTTTGTTAGACAAACGAGAACCAATGGTTGCTTCAATACGAGCTGCTGTCATGTCGGAAATAATCCAAGTATTAGCAACTGTACCGACAGAGAATTCACCAGTCAACAAAGAAGAAATTTGATTGTTCTTATTCTTCTTATAGGTTTGTTCGTAATAGCCAGTCGTATCTTCTACCAAATGACGACGATGAGCTTCTACTAAGTCACGGCAAGAAATCCAGTCCCATGCAGATTGAATCTGGTCACGATCCCAGAAAGCAATCCAACGTTCACGGAAAGAAGTGGGTTTCTTAGAGATACCCGCAATCGCTGCAATCGAAGTAGAACGCAATCCTACCAGGGTGGGTTTCAACAGCATGGTAATGTCTGCTTTCACACCATCACGAGACAGAGAAACATTCAAGAGTTTACCCACTGCCAAGCTTTGCATGTCGTTAATGTCTTTAGCATTAGATTGAGCATTGTTACCAACGAGTTCAGATTCTTTCTTCTCTTCTTCGGTTTCACTCAAACCCAAAGCATCGTCTACTTTCTTATCCAGGTATTGACGACCTTTATTGATCGCATAACCCAGAGCAGCAGAACCAATCGTCGCAGCGACAGAAGCTGCTTCTGAAGAAACTTCCAGTTCAGCTTGTTGATAGGCATGATGAACTGCCTCTACACCGTATTCCAAAGCCAGAGCATCGTAATGCTCCAAAGAAGCAATCACATCACCCAAAGACTCTTGAGATAAAGCATAAACACTACTGAAACGTTTGGGCAGATCAGGGATAAAAGCTTCAACAGACAACTTACGAGAAGCTAAAGTATTCTTATTAATCTCTTTAGCAAGCTGCGGTAAGTATGACTGATGGGAAACAATTAAACCATCTGCTGCCGCACCTAAGCCTTGACCTAATAGACCAGAAGCATTATTGTAAGCAGAGCGATTCGGTGAATATTTACCCACCATTTTACCTACGGAAATACCATTGATGGTATTGTCAATAGACAGTGCCAAAATGTAATAGGCAGCGTAGTTAGACATGGCAGTTTGTACCAGTGTCTGCATGTTCTGATCATTCAGAATCTCGCGCTCAATCGCAATGGTCGGGCGAAGTTGCAATTCTTGAGAATACTCGCTCAATGACTTAGCGGACATGTTATTCGCATCAGCCATCAAAAGGCGAGCAGCATTGCTCTTCATCACATCACCAATGTGTCGGACTGCGGTTAAGCCGGAATCGACTACATTAATCATTTTGTTTTCCTTTTTAATTTAAACGATAAAACTAATTTTAAAGAAAGTCTAATCATGACCATCGATATTGCACAAATCGGAGATTCTACTTTCAGTATCAATGATATTTTAAAAGACAATTATTCAGGCCCCATTCGGGAGATGCTAGACAGTCTGACTAAAGTAAAGCATGGATTCACATTAAGCGAATCCATGACCAATACCTTTAGGGGACCAAACATCATTTCTAATACCCCGATGTTAAAACCCAATACCAATTTACCAGGCTATGTCTTTACAGTCAGACCTGATTTAAACTTTTCTCGGGCTAATTTAAAAATAGACCGAAAAATGTCACCTTTACTGACTGATAATGCCAATTCCATCATGAGAGCCATTCGTTGTATTCTGGCACCTCAATGCATGATGCCGATGTACCAAGCAGGATTTCCTAATCGCACATCAAATGGACAGATGTCCTATATAGACTGTCCATTAGTGGATAAAAACTATCCCTTTATTGCTGTTTCTGACAACAACGTCAAAACATTAACTGGATGGCCTTCTAACCGATTGGGTATTCGAAATACTCCAGCAGGGATTTTAAAAGAAGTCCACATCATGGCAGATGGTCCTGCAACCTATAAAGGTGATTTTTCTCTTAACATGAGTTTAAACTCAATGAAAGGGAATCCATTAATGTATTTGTATTATTACTGGATTCTTTATATCGGTATGGTTTACACACAGAGCTATGGTTTGATGCCATGGCCTGAATATTTGTCAAACGGACGCATGGATTATACCACACGTATCTATCGACTCATAATGGATGAAACGAAGACTTACGTCACAGAAACGGCTATGACAGGTTATGCCATTCCAGTGAGTATTGATATTGGTCCTTATTTCGACTATCAAGCTGATAATTATCGACCTTATGTAGAAAGAACAACCGAAGTCGAATTTGCTTGTTCAGGTGTAGAATACTTAGATGAAATCATCATTAAACAATTCAATCGCACTGTAGAGATCTTCCAACCTTTAATGGGAGATAAATATCGTAATAAATACTTACAAAAAGTCGATAAGAAATATCAGAAGATCATGAACAATAAAGTCTATCCTTGGATTCATCCTATCACTCGTGAATTAGAGTGGTGGTGTAAACATGCTGACTGGAAGGAATCTTCTAAACTCATCCAACTTGCTGATATTAGCACTGTATTTTAGGAATATTTAAAATGGCTGAAAACACAACTTCCTTAATCATTAAGAATATGGAAAAGTATGGTGGTAGTCCTGCCATGCTCATGCGTGACTCTTTACAAACCCTAAGAAATGTATTAGGGAATAACCACGGGATTATTTCAGCAGAAAACCCTGTGGCATTATTGTTAGAGATGTCTGCGACACAAACAGCCGGTTCTATAGGTAAGAACTGGTTGTTAAACAGACGACAGTATCCTGTTGCTGCTCGTACTCATGAAGACTTGTGGTATCACTTAAGTGATTTGGATTGGGTAGGGGCATTTGCATTACCGAGTGATGCGACATTTGTTTTGGCATTTGACTATAATGAATTAGAACAAATGATGCGTCCTTTAGCGAATGACGACGATGGTAAGTTATTGCGTATTCCTAAAGGCATGAGAATCACTGTGGGTAATGTAGACTTCATGTTAGATTATCCAATCAATATTCGTCAATTACGACATGGTGGTTTTCGTGTGACTTACGATACAACTGAGAAGTCTCCGATTCAACAATTAGAAAGTAACATCATTGAACACTCTGTAGCGAGTATTGCTGACGTGAAACACTTCGTGATTCGTGCTCGTTTCATTCAGGTTACAGAAACTGTCGTAGAAGACTCTGTTACGAATAATACCACAGTTACCGTTAAGAAGAACTTTGATGATCAGTATTACTACGCTCGTGTCTTTACAGGCAATGATGAATTGGGTTGGAAAGAATTAACCACAACTCATGCTCCAGATATCTACGATGCGAATAAACCCACCGCAGTATTGAAAGTCATTGAGAATGCGAATGACAGTACGTTAACGGTTACTATTCCTAAATTGTACAATGCGACGACTACTTCTACCAATGGTTTAATCAGTAATACTTTAGGTAGTCGTATTCGTGTTGAGATCTATTCCACTTTAGGTGAGATCTCCATGAAGTTAGATGAGTATACACCGAATCAGTTTAGTTACGACTTCTTCCCACAAGGTGAAAGAAAACGTGACTATTCTGGTATTGGTGATTATTCTGCGGCTTTGAAATCTATTCGTAGTATGTCGATTTGGTCAGATACTTTTGTTTCTCAAGGTCGAGACGCGTTGACATTTGAAGAATTGAGAGAACGCGTGATTAACAATACAGTCGGACCTAATGAAGTCCCTGTATCGAATAACGCGATTGAAGACAAGATTCAAGACTATCGATTCAATATCACGAAAGCTGTGGACTATGTGACTTCTCGTGCTTATTGGGCAGTACGAGACATGCCGAATCCTGAATCGTCTAAATTGATTACACCTGCGGCTTCTTCTGTAGAAACTTTAAGTACTTCAATTTCTGCATTAGTGGGTACAGGTACAGTGATTGATAATAATGCTCGTGTCACGATTATGCCTGAATCCGTGTATACCATGAAAAATGGTAAACTCTCTATGTTGGTGAAATCGGATATTGATCGCATTAAGGAAATGAATTCTGAGAATAAGGCTAAAGCAGTCAATGAAAACGAGATGTTCTTCTCACCTTTCCATTATGTCGTGGATACTAATCATGATACCATTAAGCTTCGTCCTTATTACCTAGATAAACCGATTGCAAAGACTAAGTCTTTTGTTACGGCTAATAATAAGATTGATATTGCTTTAGGTATTGATACTTATGCAATTGAGCGTACGCCTAAAGGTTATCGTTTAACCGTTACCATGCAAAGTAATGATGTCTATCGTAAGCTCTTAAACGACGACTATTGGGCGCAGCTCTTGATCCATCCTTACAAAGACAAAGGTTATGTTTACTTAGCCGGTAAGTTCATTGGTAGAACACCGGATGATGAACCTATGTTCCAATTTGATTTGGATACGCGATTTGACTTGGATGATAACCATAACCTGATTGTGAAGAACATGTCTTTACAAGGTTTCGGTGAATTGGATGTCCCGATTCCATTAGAAGCAAAATGGGAATTGATCTTTGGTTTCTATGGTAAGATGGATAACTGGTCTCGTATTAAGCTAGACGATATTGTGGGTTTACACTTAGTGAATCCTGATGCGAAATCTTGTTTGATGGAATCTTTGGATGTTCGTTTAGGTTATCACTTGGAATACTTGTGGACGCGTGCTCGTACTCATGCCACGGAACTCTTCTATAAACGATACGATAAGAATGTTCCTTTAACGTATCAAGAAGATGTTTACGATCAGGACGAATCAACAGGTTCGATTGTGAATATTGTTAACGGTGAAGTCCAATATAACTTACGTCATCGTAAAGGTGATCAAGTGGTTGATAAAGATGGTCAACCTGTATGGCTACACCGTGAAGGTGACGTGATGTTGGATGAAAATGGTCGTCCAATTATCAAAGAACCTAGAAAGGTGAATCGTCGTTTAGAACTGATGTTGGTGGACGCCACTTATCTTTTCGCTACCGATGAGATTGCTAAGTCTTATCGTGAAGAGATTGTGGAAACCTTCTTAGACTGGATCATTGATGACTTACGTCCGATTAACAATAAGACACTAGAACAAACCCGTATTCTTTATTATCCGTCTTCTACCATGGGTGAATTTAGAGTGATGTATAATGAAGGTATTGAAACGTATATTAATGCCGCTCAATCCTTACAGATCTCATTCACGGTGAGTAAACAAGTCTATATTGATTACGACATCCAAGAGAAGATTAAAAATGCTTCGATTAAAGTCATTTACGAAGAATTGAAAAAGAACACTGTCTCTATTTCTTCTATCGTAGCGGCTTTAGTGAAAGAGCATGGTAAAGATGTATTGGGTATTAAAGTACGTAACTTAGGGAATAATGACGATATTGTTTCCTTTACCGTTTTGGATGAAGGTAAGCGTGCTACTCTGCGTAAGAAATTGATTGTACAAAGTGATGATACTTTAGCCGTATCTGAAGACATTACTTTCAACTTTATCTTGCACGAATCTGAAACGACTTTAATCTAAACATAGCTCATTACTCTCTCCTCCCTTTACAGGAGGAGAGAGTATTTCGCTTTATACTTTAATTGCCATTACGGGTTCAGAGAAGATTTGTACTGCTTTGAAAGCTTTATCTACAATCAGTCGTGCTTTATCGTAGACGACATCTGGGAATTCTTCAGAATGTCGAATCCAAGAATCCACGACATCGCCAAGCGTATTAAAGGTCAATTGATAACCAGCCATTACACCTAAGAAGTAGTTACGTTTAGCTACATACACCGTAACATCTTTAAAGAGAGTTAAAGTCAGACAATCAATGAGTTTTTGTACATTGTTGTAAAGACTTTCTAATACTGCTTCTTCTTTATTGTTCATGATGTCTTTACGAGTACGAAGATATTTATCCAAAGCAGGTAAAAGATCATCACAATAGAAGTTGATATAATTACCTACACGAGTAAATTGACGATGTAAGAAGTGTGTATTGTTAATCAAGCATTCTGAAATATCAGCAGTAGAAGAATTCAATACATCAATAAATGGATTGTAATCTTTCAGTTCGGTATCTTGATAAGCAGAAGCAATATTGAATGGTTCAATATCGTCATTTGTACCAATATAGTCTTCTAAAGCTGTTGTACCATTGTAAGTAGTCTCTTGAGGAGCTTCTTCACCAGACAACAAAGCATTAGCGGTATCGGTAATCCATTGGTTAATTTCATCTAACTGATGACAAACACGATGTTGTGCTTTTTGCTCGTGGGTTTCAGTCATGTTGTAGACACGACGATCGGTAACGTAATCCGCTAATACTTTACCAATATTCACGAATTCACCTAACTCTTCACCAAAGAGGCGTACTTGCGTTGTAGGAGAGAGATAATCCTTAAACCAAGCTAGGAGTGCCTGATCATCGGTAACCGTCTTATAAACGCCTTCTAGGGTACCTAGCTGCGATTCTATTGCTTGTTTCACATTCGCATCAGAGGAACCGACTAAAGAAAGATCAGATTTAGATCTTTCAATGCTTTCTTGAATGGTTTGTGCAAAGTCGACAATTGCTTCTTTAACAGAATGGATTGCTTGGTCACGACGATAACCACCGTCACCGACTTGAGCGATCATTTTATTAACATAATTCGCTATATCTTCTAAAGTCGCATTAGAATTGCCCGCAAATAAAGCTTGAGCTGCTAATAAACGACTACGACCACGACTTCCTGCCAGTAGTACTTCATTGTAGCTGATTTCGTTACGTACTGCGACTTCTGTTTCTACGATTTGTACGGATGAAGGCACGGTCGTATAGAGACTAGCGGATTCCAAAGAAATCTTAGGTGCAATCTCTACTAAAGATCGATGAGTCTCTACAGAAACTTTACCAGTTTCTTGAATGTGTTTATAAATCTGTTTCAAAGACTCTTGAGCTGTTTCTAAAGTCTCAATATTGTCTTCTACTGCTTCGGTTTCTTTTAAGACTTTATAGTCTTTATTGATGGCTTCTTGAGGAACATTCAAAATGTCCTCAATTTCAATTGTAGGTGTCGCTCGTTCATCAACGACATTAGTGGGCGTTTCTACTGGTGCGCTATCAGTAGTCTCTTCATCCCATCCGTATTTAGACATGTCTAAATTCCTTTCTTAAATTTAAGAGTATAATGAAATATAGCTATGGATTTCACTCATAGTCTTATGAAATATTTGTATTGTTTATTAGATTAGAAAGCGTCTCTATGAAGTTAGCTGAATTACTCCATCAGAAAGACGATCCATGTAGCTATATCAATGGGGAACACTTTATTCCTGTTCACATTGGTTTATCTGCTGAAGATCAAGCAAAGTTAGATGAGTTAAGATTAAATTACTTGTCTGGCAAAACAGGAAAGAATCCTGAAGAAATCGACTTAAAAGAATTAGGTTTAAAATAAAATACTGCTCTCCTCTCCTTTTTACGGGAGAGGAGAGTATAGTATTTAATCTGCATCTTGAGTATGGGTTTGCTCTTTATTCGTATCCTTAGCTTTATCTTCACCCAAAGCCAAGTTATAAGCAATACGAGCAATCTCTTTCACACCTTTACCAGTCGCCTTTGCTAAATCGACCATACCATCGGAAATATCCCGAAGAGCTTGGTTACGGTTCTCACGCTTACGATCTGCTTCTGCTTCTTGTGCTGCCAATTTCTCGTCCATTTCTCGATTGAGTTCTTCACGAGTCTTTTTATCTACAGTCATGGTAACCGATGAATTTCGAGCTTCTTTCTCGATTGCATCTTTTACATCATTCATGTAGCCTAGACCCCATTCCTGAGAAACTTCTTTCTTGGTAGAATCTAGATCCAATAAAGACATGGTTTATACCTCAGCAGGTACTTCAACAGTATATTTCTCTTGAAGTGCTTCGCAGGTTTTCAAGATGGCATCACGGTGTTGTGCGAAGATCGCTTTCTCTTCATCAGTAAACTGCTCAGACAAGTTAGTCAAAACATCCGATACTGAACCACCTACATTGCGAATAGAGAAAGGTTGAGTACGCAGAGTATACAAACCCAAGAAAGTATGTTGGAATACTGAGAGCGCAGTACGTACGTTAAATACGACTGTGCTATTGATCTCTGAAATATTACCAGAGTAAAGGTCTTTGGCTTTTTGTTCAAAAGCATCTTGTGGATTCAAACCTTCTGCATCGGCTACATAGTTAGCAGCGATAACACCGTAGAACAAACCTACAGCAAAAGCAAAGCCTTGTGAACGACCTTCGCCAGGAAAATGTTCCTGAGCGAGATTACGATAGACTACCATATCTGACATGATTAATTTCCTTTTCTATAAATTACAAATTTCTCAAATCATAGGCATGAACGAATAAGTCGTTATTACCTAATGATTCCAATTGACGATAGAATTCTGATTGTACGTTAATACGACGACGAGAAGGAATGATGAAATCCATGACGTAACCGAATACTGATTTATAATCATTATAGGTTTTCAGGATGTTATCAATCCGTTTAATATCCAAACGAATACGATCTCCTATTGCTCGATCAATCTTCTTGTCTTTTAACATAGAAATTAAATCTTCACGTATCCGTTTATAACGATTGACTTCTGTATCGTAAGTACCGTCGGATACATTAGAAATCCCTAAGGTATTAAGGAAGAAGATAAAACCCACACCTGCTAAAATAGAACAAAGGATTTCTCCAGCTATAATAGAAGGCACGACATATACAGCAGCGAAAGCTGCTAAAAGAATCTCAACAAAGATAAATCCTGTTAGTGTAGCTTTAGATCGAGCACCTATGTACGTATAGAGTTTATCTAACATACTAACCACGTGAGCACCACCACCAAAACGAGCTGCAAACTTATCGGCTAAGTATTCCGAATTGATGTAATCGTATTCATTGTGCTTGGCAATGGATTTAGAATCTCGTACATGGTTACTCACAATCGCAGTAACAATAGTTTCTTTCTTCTTATCCGCTAATTCTTTTACATCTACCTTAGTTAACGTAGTGGGTTCGTCATTCCATTTTTCCAATACATACACCAACTCTTCAGTCGTATTGGTTTTCATGATTCTGTTTGCCATACCTAGCATAGGCATGACTGTCGTGAAAGTATAGACAGAAGCGACAAAGAACGTGAACATGTGTCCGACTTCGTGTAATACAGCAGCTGCTAAGTTCTCATTCGTCATGCCTAAATCACGATGGTAGATAAACATAGGAGAAATGAAAAGCTTAACCGGAATCTTAGAGAAGTCTCCAGAGACACGATAGTTCTTCAAGTCTACCATGGCTTTCAATTTACCATTAGCAGTACGAAAGTCTCCATTATCGTAATACTTACGTATTTCAGGACGAGTTAAGATATTGTTCTTATTAATATCAGGTGGAATCGTGGCAAACTGATCGTACTCATCACTCAGTACTGCATTGATCCCTGTATGTTTTCGAATGATCTTGTTAAACCCTTCAGCGACACGTGGTTCACGATAGATATCATTGGGTTTCACATATTCTCGAATCCATTCGAAATGAGCAATCAATTCAGGAAAGAAGTCAGAGTCAATCTTACTCCAATTCAGTTCATTACCCATGACTTCTTGGGAGACTTCAGGCGTCCCTAATTGGTTTAATTCATGTAGTCTCATTTTCAATTATTCTTTATACAAATTGGCTTTAAAATAAATATGTCAAAGACAAAAGGATATGAAAATTTATCTTTAAACATAAAATGGCTTAATCTCATAGAGTAAGGATTGAACTCATGTCAGAACTAAAAGGAACACAATGTCGTAACGTTGTGTATTGTAAAAATCCCAAACATTTGGATTACGACTTACACTTAGTGAAAGTAACTGATTACTATCAAGATGGAACCAAAGAACCTAAAGTCAAATTAGTCAAAGACTTTAATAAAACATTTTGGGTAGCCAATAGAAAGAATCGACATTATAAACAAAAAAAGGAAAGATTCCCTTTAACTGAATGTGACGAGATTAAAGCACCTCGTCGTAGAATGGCTGAAGAAGCAGCCAGAGCATTAGACATTAAGTTCTTACCACCTAATCCGAATGAAATCTTAAAAGATCCTTATGTCTTTGGTACAGACTTAACTTCTTCTGCTGAATTGAAGTTTAAATACAATCAATCCAAGTATGCTCGTGAAACAGAGGAATTGGCAGATGTGGCTGCCTTTGACGTGGAGACCAACATCCGAGATAAGAAAAGATGGCAATGGATAGAAATGGCGACTTTGTCTTTTAAAGATGTCGTCATTACTGTCGTAGATAAATACTTTATCCAAGAGAAATATCCGAATAAGACGAAAGAGCAAATCTTAGAAGATCTTTATAAGTACGATAACATCTATCTTAAAGAGATCAATGAAGAGAGAAAGATTAAACAAGAGTTTTATGTGGTAGATTCTGAAATTGAGGTGTTAACCACTGTGTTTAAAAGAGCACATGAACTGAAACCTGATTTCATTTCTGCTTGGAACATGGACTTCGATATCTCTCGTTTGATTGAAGCTTGTGGTCGTGCGAATATGGATCCTGCTGATTTATTATCCGATCCTTCTGTACCTCGTGACTTTAGATTCTTTAGATACAATCCTGGTCGTGAATCCGGTATGTCTCAAAAAGGCGTCTGGAAGACCTTTGCTAACTACGAGAAATGGCCTCAAGTCTTTTGTCCAAGCTCTTTTGTTTTTGCAGATTCCATGTGTTTCTATTACGGATCTCGTAAACACAAAGGTAAGTTGCCTAAGTATTCTTTAGATTATATTTTATCTCGTGAATTTCCTGATGAAATTAAACCAGGAATGAGTGAGAAAGATATAGGGAAAAGAAAAAAGAACAGTCGGATTCGTAAGTTGAAGTTTGAAGAGTCGAATCACTTAGCAGGAACACCTGATTGGCATATCTTCATGCAATCTAAGTATCCTTACGAGTATGTCATCTATAACAAGTTCGACTGTGTGGCTTTAGAATATCTGGATGAACAAACTTTGGATCTTTGCCATACTTTGGTTTCTTCATGCGAATACAGCGATTATAAGGACTTTGAATCTGAACCTAAACGTTTGGCTAATCACATGCACTGGTTTAATCTAGGACATGGTTATGCTTACGGAACAGGTGGTCAGAACTGTGTGATTCCTTTGGATAGTAAACTGATTGGTCGTGATGATTGGATTATTACATTAAGAGCAGATTTATTAGTAGAATCTGGAATGAATAATTTAATTGATGCACCATTATTACATACGAATGTTCATCAGGACAGTGGTGACATTGACGTAACGTCTTCTTATCCTTATTCGAATCTGACGATGAATACTTCTGTTGAAACAATGACAAAAGAATTGATCAGTATTGAGAATGTAGACGAGATAGACAGAAGACAAGCAGGGATTAACTTCAGTGGTGGATTTGTCAACGCTGTAGAGAATGCTTGTAAACTCTTACACGCTAGCAACATGTACGATACATTGAAGGCTTATAGAGCACAAAGACAAAACTAAAAAAAAATAGTCTAGGAGGGTTTTCCTCCTAGACTATTTATTCTGTCAATTGTTTATAACACTGGTAAGCATCCTCTAGTCTTGGGAAACTGAGGATGTGTCCTTCTGCTAGTACGTAATGATGTTCCCAATCAATTTTCAATTCGTTATTACTGAAAATTGTTTTAGTATAGTTAGGAAAATTCAAATCTCTAAAAGAAGAATAGTGTCGTATGGTAACTGGATAGAGTACTGAGAAAATCATCTCATTATTTTTTGTAGAAATGGGTATCAGGCAGAAGATCTCTCTAATTACATCTTCAGTTTCTTTAGTACCGTAGTTATAACGCGGGTTTTTATCAAAGGTATAATTCTCTTTAAATCCTACCAGGAAAATTTCTTTTTCAGGATTTCGTTTATAGCAAAACATTGTTAGTCTCCTATATTGCCAATAGAACAAAAAAAGAAAGAACGACTCAAGGGAGAAAAGTCGTTCTTTCAAAAGGCAGGTACGAAAGGTAGTAAAATACCTGCCAGTCCTATCACAGGGGATTGCGGTCCCCTGAGACACCACACTTTACACTTACTGCAGTAGCATATCGCCTACTTTAGCAACTGTATCAGATACAGGAGCCGGAGTTTCTTCATCTACGATGATTGGTTGTTCACCAGTAGCTGCATCGGGATGAGCCAAGATAACTTCATCGTTATCAATGGTATTGCGTTCTATTTCTTCACGAGCTTTACGACGCTCGATAGAAGCGGCTAATGCATCACCCACTTTAGCAGCGGTAGCCAATACCATACCACCGACTACCATAGTAGTCAGGAAGCCAGCAGGACTGGTCACGAAATTGTGAATGTCACGAGTCGTGATGCGTTTAACGGATTTAACTGCTTTAAAATTGAATTTCATTTTTGTATCCTTTACAAGGTTGGTTGAAAATGATTAAATGGTTTAAGATAGGGAATGATTTCTCTACCTAATTCACCTTAATAGTATATATCTGAGATTTTCTAGAATATAAAAAATAAATCAACTATACTTACTATATGAAGAGTTTTCTGTAAAAGAAAGGGAGATCATGCTACAAACATAGTCTCTCTGTGACATACGTACTGAAGCTCTTGTAAACGATAATATTCCATTATCGTTGCGCCTTTCTTCTAATATAATAAAGAAGACTACTCCCTACTCCCGTAAAAAGGAGTAGGGAGTTTTCTTTTCTGTTTATTACATGTATGAGGAATTCTTACTAAAAAAAGAAAGAGAGACAATGTTGGTGTCATTGTCTCTCTATTAATCTATTTAATGATTGTGATCTAGCCAATCATCAAATAGGTCGTTAGTTTTGCTTATTAACTCTTGAAGAAGTAATTATTCCTCTTTCGTCAAAACAAAACCGTTAGTCTGCTTCCATTGAAGCATCTGTAGACGATATTGATCCATTATTGGAACGCCTTTTTGTTTAATATAATAAACGAGCACTCTTATAGTGTTCTTTATAATGTTATATGTTTAAATTATATTAAATTTAAAGGTAAAAAAGAAAATTACTCTCTACTCCAATTAAGGAGTAGAGAGTATTCTTTTCTATGTTTTATACTTCTAAAACGATATTAGAATCAAAATCTATTACTGGCAACAATTTGCCCTTAAAGATTCTATTCTTCTTATCTAAGTGGTACTTCGTGTGTGCAGTAATATCATCACAAACAAAATACACAAAGTCATGCAAAGCACCTTCAGTAGGTAATTTACGTAAACGACCTTGTACTTGAATATTGGTTTGTTCTGATCCTATTGCTACAGTCATGAATACGGCTGCTAGTTTAGGAATATCTAATCCTGTGCCTGATGATTGGTGTGTAGAAACACAAATCGTAGAATTAAAGGCATTTGAATCTGGATCATCTTCTACGAAGGAATTGACTTCTAAATCAGGATAACATCCTTTTAAGTAAGCAGCTAGTTCACGAGCCATTTTAATAGAAGCGACTACGATTAAACACTTGTATTCTGGATCGACTGGTAATCGAGATAAGAAACGATTAAAGACCAGATTATCAATCATGCCAAAATACTGCTTGGTTAAACCTTTTCTCTTTAAGATGGATTTCTCAAAATTGATGTGGTTATAACCTCTAAAACCTTCTGAGCGAATCATGTAAGGTTTATCGAACTTAAAGTGAAAGGCAGTAGGTTGTACATGAGGTGTGACATTCTTTTGCTGATAACGATTAATCATCGGATAAGCGTAAGCAGCCATCTTATTCACAAAAGCATCAGAAGACTTAATCGTACCCGTAGCACCTACCATCTTGTTCACACCTAAGTAGGAAATCAACTTACATTGGAAATGAGAGTCTTGGTGCACTTCATCTACGAATACGGTATCTACACCTAATATCTTACCTAGTTCCATAGGTGTCGCATTAAAGCCCATATCCTTAAATTCTTCTTCAGAATACTGTTCGTAATACTTGAAGTAGAATTGCAAAGTCTTATTGGATATTAGAATAACCTTATAACGTAGTTCGTTATTCAAAGCTAAATTAATAATGGACTTCAATTCTTTGTTACCAGAGACTGTGCAGATTTCATGGGGTTCCACTTTGGTAGACTTAGCAAACTCTTTAATCCATCCTGAAATAGAGTCTTCAGTTTGTTCGCCATGGTAGCCTGGTCGCATGATACAAACCATTCTCTGCTTGAGTTTTTGACAGATAAAAATGGAGCTGATCGATTTTCCTAAACCTACACTAAGGGTCATCAAGTAGCATCCATTGTGAGTTTTTGTGATGAAATCAATCAAATCTTGCTGTTCCCCACGAGGCTTAATGAAATCTTTCACCTCTGGATACATGTTCTCAACTAACTGAATGTCTAAAGATTTCTCTTCTACTATAAAGTCTTTACCTTCTACTTTTCTCGCTAGATTCAAATAAGCAATGAAATCCGGTAACATGGTCCTCATTGCTCTGATTTGACTTCTGTCTTGGTTAAAGAAGACATAAGCAGCTACAGGTGTAGTCACTTTAGTCTTTCTTCGCTTATCCCAATACTGATTCACCCTGATGAAGTTTTTACACCAAGGACGAATCAATTCTAGATCTTGTTGGTTTCTAGGATAAATAATAAACTGTAAGGGATAAGCTTCTATTCTCATGGGTTCCATTAATTATCCTTTCTTGAATTGAAACTTAGTATTTTTCTGGATGATTATAACGATCTTTAAAGAAGTAGAATCGAGAATAAACATAGCGATTACCTTTCTCGAAATCTTTCTCTAAATGTTTTAAAATCTTTTCTTGATAGTTTACAGTAAAGCCACCATTGATTTCTCCGTTTAATACATAGATGAGTTCTGAAGTTAAGAATAACATATCGTCCGAATCATCTAAGATAAAGAAACGAGTATCTGTGTCATCTGGCTGGTTTACCAGCCAATCTAAAATCTCCCATCCTCTAAAATGGAGTTGTTGTTCTTTCTCCATCTTTTCGAAGTCTTTTAAATAAAGAGATTTGTCTTTAGGTCGGTATTTAGGTTCTGTAAAGGTTTCTAGATACTTCATGTACTTAAAGTAATCTTGATAAGTAGGATGAACGTAGTTTTTGGTTTTCCAACGTTCATGTAATTGTAATTCGTATCCAGATTGCTTAAAGAGATTTTCAAATTCTAATTTGGTTTTATTACCTCTCCAGCTACTCGAAATGACTACTTTTACTTCAGGATGTTTCTCTTGAATTTCTTTTAAGAGTAAGAGACAATTGGGATCGACTCTCCAATTATAATTCCAATCTTTTCGTAAACAGAATCGACGATAAGCATCATGCTGTAATACACCATCGATATCTAAAAAGATAACGGTTTCTTGCTTTCTTTCCATAATAGTGTTTCCTTTAAAAATAGATAATAAAAAATAAAGAGACTCCTAGTTTAGGAGTCTCTCTACTTTATTTAGATATCATACCTTTCGGTATTGTAGATCCATAAGATCTGGTACAAACAATTCATCCATAGGAGAATCCGTTCTATTGGTATAATAAAACGCATCGGTAGATGAAAGGATTTGTGCTTGTTTCTCATACAGCAATGCCGCAGATAAGGATCGACCAATTAACAAGTGATCCATGGTACCTACGGCATGACTGGTATGGGGTTTTGGTAAGGAATAATCTTTACGAGAAGGATCGGTACACATCATGGTATACGCGACAATCTGTAAGATAGAAAGGTTAATCTCTAGCTTCGTATTGATTACATCCACTAACTCCATTAAGAAGGATTCTGGTGTCACTTCTGTATTACGACGTTTAATGTCTTTTACAGAGGATTTCAAAATCTTCTCAATACCACGCGAATACGCAAACATGTCAAATTGTTTAGGTGTGATTTCAATAATGGATTTTTCTGGATCGTATTGAGTGATGTCAATCTCAATATTCCCATCATTGTCTACAGACCAGCCTAATGTTTTCATGTGTTTCAACATATCGGCTGATAAGTATCCTTCATCACGTATTGAAACCACATCCAATACTTCTTCAATGACATTGTCTTTCTTATCGACAATTCTCAACATAATCCGATTGACATGAGAGGTACGACGTGGAGAAAGAATGTTGGTATCTTCTACTTCACGAATATCGGATAAACCTTCAAAAACCACTTCAGGCAATACCAAGTGTATGGATTTAAACTTACCTAAGATTTCCGGTTTAATGCCAATACCCAATCCATCTTGAATCGCTCGTAAGTAATTCAATGCATTGTCATGCAGTTGTACTACTGATGCTGTTGCAGATGAGATGTGGTGTTTCGTAGACAATACCATTTGGGTAATGATTTGGGTAAATGCAATGACGCAATAGTGACCCAAATTACGATAACGGGCAATGTTACGAGAAGCTTCACCAAAACAAGTCGAACATACTCCATTTGGATCTTTATGCTGGCAGCCTAATACGGTACGTACTTTAATACGCTTGCCAATCAGATGCGTATCGTTTCTACGTACAGGACGATACTTTCCTGTTTCTTCATCTAAGTAGTTCATGCCTTCTAACAAACGTAAGTCAGACATGACGGATCCTTGTCTCTCACCACGTACTTGGATTTCTAAATGGTGTTTCGATCCACAATCGCCATGATGTAATCGGGATAATTCCATACCGACTAATTGTACACGGCGTGATAAGTACTCAGTAAACTTCAAAGGACCTGATTGGTTATTCAGTGCTAATGCAGCCGTACGAGATTCAATCAATACATGATAGATGTCTTTTAACCCATGTAGGAACCCTGTATTGATCGGATGTTTGAAAATGGATGAGTCCATATCGGTCAAAGAACCTCGTGGACCCATACATTGGTATAGCTGCTGAGCTTTAATCGAACCTGAACGTAGTAGAATAGAAATATTGTTCTGACGGAATCGGTCTTGATCCAATACTTTCTTCTTACGTGAATAAATACCAGGTACATAACCTGGATCAATTACGGTTTCGTGATTAACCGGATATTTCTCTTCAATATCGAGTATCTCTTTATCTAGCATGATGTCGAGAATATCTTCAATATTTAGGGTTGCATGATTCGTAGCACCACACATCATGACATCATTAAAGATGGCATTGTTAATGTCCATGTAGGTTTGCCACAGAACATCTTGCATGTGGTTAATAGTTTGTGAATCATTATTACGATAATACACATCCCATATATCCGTCATGATACTACTGTTCAGGTTTAAGATGGTACTGGGTTTAAAATCCGTATCCTCTTTCATGAATGTAGAGATGTGATGACGAGCATACAAGCCTACATCAGGAAACTTCTTATTTAATTCCCAAGCATATCGAGACATGGCTAATTGCATACCAGTAGACTGGATCACCATGCCATCATCGAAGACTAATTCGAATTTCCCACGAAAGTTCTTCAATACATCTACAGGAGATGCATTAAGTACTGCACGAGCTGAATATCTTTCCATGACGTTTTCATTTCCTTCTTTTAGTCTTCATCTGTGTTAATAATACCCAAGCCTGATTCAGACTCATCGTCCTCATTCGATTCAGAATCGTTGTCTTCATCATCCTCACTCTCTTGAGCATCTATCCCTTCTAAGATCATTTCACTTCTGGTCTTACGTTTTTCTTTAGGTTCGTCATCATCTTCCTCATTCTCAATCATCATTACCGGTTTACCTGTAATGGGGTCTAATTGAGAAGGGGTTTGTTGAGATGGATCAAATTCACGATAAGCCAGACGATAACCATTACATTGGAAAATGTGTTTCACAATGCTCAAAGATCGGTTATTACCCAATGGGAATTTATCTCGATCGATGACCGATTCAATATTAGTGGGTTGATCTGCTGAATAAATGTTTTCCAATATCGCTTCAATCGCAGGAGGATTGTTAGAGCGGTCATGGATTTCTGCTACTACGCCAGAGGGTGCACCTGCTACCAAACAACGAATCTCAGATTCAGCAGGGAATCGAGTCGCTTGGCTACGAGCACCATGGGACTTCGCTTTGTCTTTCGATGTAATCGGAGCAATGATACCATTGGGTTGAGTAGCGGCTGTAGATACGGCTGCTGCCTCGTCACCAATCTTCTCTAGAAAGATATAGTAATTCGGACCAATTCGATGCTCCAATGTGGTTTCTTCTTCTTTACCGGTATGCGGATTAAAGAATTTTAACTTACGTGGAGGCGATAGGAATCCTTCTTTGATTAAGGTATCGAACATCTCCATGTAAGGAATAGGATTATCCGCAGGACGATATAAGTAGAACTTCTCTTTCAGAATGTGGTATAGGTCTAATGTCTTAGCTCGCTCATCTAAACCACAATACCATTTGTATTGTTTCTCTACTGTGATCTCTAAGAATCTTTGAATTCGATTAAAGCAGTTTTGCAATACTTCTTTCGGTAAGTTAATAACAGAATCTTTTAAGTTAGGGGAGTGCTCATTTAGTCCAGTTGCATTGATTAACCAATCTCGCAATTCTACCATAGCGGTCTTTAACGATTGCTCGTATAAACGACCATAGTTCATGCGGTTAGTCGTAGTCTCAGGAGAGATCACGATTTGTGCACGTCTTCCTGTTACTGGATCGTATGGCATTTCTTCGGGAGGAACGAGTCTTGCGACTACGCCTTTGCCACCATGTCAAATATCTTCAATACAATTCGTTAAATTGTACTCTGCCCACTATTAAGAGCAGCTCTATCTTTCAATAGACGTTGAGACTATATCATCACCTTCAGCATTACCTGGTCAGTACCTACTATAATTCTATAGTCGATATCCCGTATGTCTACGAGCGTGTCTCCTTTTTCCATTTAAGGCAATTAAGCCACTCACTTGAGCTGTACGCTATACCTAGCTAGTCGTTGAACGTTCATCCTAATAGGACGCTTCGCTGCTGATTTCCCAATCCTTTATATTTTCACTATACTACGTCTATTACTAGCGTAGGGAGTAATAAAGGCTCTAAGGGACTTCCAGCAATTAAGGAGATTATTTGTTCCGAGTATTTCTACTTCGGTGATACCAATGGCTGTTTGTTTACTAAGTTTTAGAAAAAACCTAATAGAATCAACAGTTTAAAGGATATCGGTAGTTTTGTAGCCTACTCCGAGTTCTTTCTCATACTCGGTCTTAACGATGACTACGATATCGTCTAACTTACGATTAAAATTACCTACTTTTTGAATGGGGACATTCTTGCCTTTTGCATCTGGAAAAGGCTCATTACAGATAGCCATGCAATGACGAATCAATTGATCAAACTCATCTGTGAATTCTGCATTACCATGGTTATCTGATTGAATTTTCTTATACTGGAATAAGATTCGTTCACACCATTCTTTATACGCATCAGCATATTTGTTTAATTGTGCTAATACCTTATCCGATACAGCAGAGGTGGTTTTATTCTGCTTGTAAACAATAATGTCAATTACACGTGCACCTACGCCATTACCATCTAATCCAGTATCCGTAATCGGATTAAACTTACGCGTGGTTTTCTTAGTAAAGGAAATAGGTATTAAGTCAGGACGATATTCTCGTTTTGCCATGATAATGCCTTCGTAGGCTTCACCAGTAGGACGACAATATTCACCAATGTCTGGAATGACTTTATAATTGTCATCATCTCCGTATAGGTTTAGAGGAAACTCTTTCTCCCCTAATTCCATAGTACGGGTAACATAGACTTTGGTTTTCACCTGACTAACCACATCTTTCGATACTAAGATGGAGTCTTCAATAGTCCCTTCTAAAGAAGAATACAAAGTATTCAATTCTCTACCTGGACAATAGTTACCATCTTCTCGTTTAGCTGGAGAATCGTATAGAATGGTTCCTTTAGGAATAGAAGCACCTATACGGATATTCGCAGTAGCTGATGTTGGTTTATAAGGAAATCCAAACTTTGTGTGATTGCTACACACTCTTTCGATATTAATGATACCATAAAGAGGCTTAGTGGAATCTTCGTCAAAGGTTTGATAGATGACAATCCTTTGTGGAGAGAACTGAATTCCGTTAAACGATGAAGGCGTATAACGATCCACAATGGCTATAATATTGTGAATGTTGTGCTCGGTTTTAATGGAGTAAGTATATTTGCCGATTTCCTGTGCAAATCCAGTTTGTATGGAATCGGGTTCACAGCCATTTATGACGTAATGTTGTGAGAATGCTGACGCTTGCATTTGCGCTCGAGAAGCAGATACAGTATCAGCAAATGAATTGAACGCAGTCATCCCTCGTAATTCCATTACGTTCTGGTTTAATTCATAGCTCATTTTCCGAAAGTTCCTTTTTAATTAGATTGGAATAAAATGTGTAAATTTACTTAATTGCTATATAGCAATATAATGATATATGTTTGAAAGGTTTTTCAAGATGTCCTTGCTGAATGATACTTTCGATGACTCTGGATACGGTCACGAAGATTTTAAAACAGTGATTGAAGATCACTTGCCTATTCTTTCCCGCGCTGATAACATTGACCAAATCATCAATGTAGCTCCTATCGATGCTGCTCGCTGGGAGTATGACTTTTCAGGTTTGTTACGTTTCCTAGGCGTTCAACCACAATATCACTGGGCGACTATGCGTGTCAATGGACTGCGTAGTGCCGATGAATATCGATCAGATCTCATCCAAATCAAAATCCCTTCCAAAGAAGTGATCGATCGACTGTATAACTACTATAATACGGTAATACGCAAAAGCGCTGGCTAATCGTATTCCTATTATAATCGATTACTAAAAATAATAAATAGTCAGAACAAAACGTTAGATTACTCTCCTCTACCTTTTTACGGGTAGAGGAGAGTAGTCGTTTCTGTTTTATCGTTTCGCTACGCCAAAGAACTGACCTACGTTCTGTTGAACTTGTTGAGCGAATTGATTATTTGCATACATACCCATTGGGTTTTGTCCACCAAACGGCATTAATGGAGCTTGTTGGAATCCCATGGGGTTTGCAAATTGACTTACTTGAGCAAACTGTGATACTTGATTAGGGTATTGCATGAATTGCATACGGGCATCGTATTGAGACAGTTGTGGCTGCAAGTGAGCAGGTACTGCTGGTTGTTGGTAAGGCTGCTGGTAAACAGGTTGCTGAGGCAAGAACTGGTTACCTGGTTGAGCTACCGGTTGAGGTTGCACCTGATGCTGTACTTGCTGAACAGGTTGTTGGTATACCGGTTGTTGATATACGGGCTGTTGTGGCAAGAACTGGTTAGTGTGTTGTTGCTGTACGGGTTGAATTTGTACTGGTTGCTGCGCAGGTTGTACCTGATGAGGAATAGGCTGCTGATACACAGATTGCTGTACTTGAGGTGCTTGCGCTTGTACCTGTTGTACAGTCTGTGTAGGTTGTGCAGGTTGTTGTGCTACTGCATTACCATTACTTGGTGTCGATACGGTATCCCATTTCTTCACTGGTTGTTGTACAGGTACAGAACGAGTGGCTTCTTCTACCGATACATTGCCTTCATTACCTTCTTGCAGAGGAATCATCACGTATTCAGACTTCCATTTGGATACGGAGAATTCATCTTCAATCCAATCAATCTTCGCAGTGGTTTGCAAAAGTTCTTCTTCTGCTACTGCTGCTGGGACAATTGGATAAGGTCCTGAGAAGAATGCTTTAGCAATTTTATTGGTGTGCGCCGGCAAGGTTTTCAAAGCTCGGATGAATGCTTCGATATAAGGTGCGTCAGTTGCGTCAGAAACGCCGTAGAAGGCACCTTTCTCAATATCTGGCATGAAGACATGGCAAACGGCTTTAAGGGTCTTTAAATCGGCTTTACGGACCGGTACGCCAAATACTTTCGGTTTGTAGTCTTTAGACTTTTCTGTCAATTCAATCGTTTTATCAATTTCATCCACCAATGGAGAAGACCAAGTCGCTACACGAGAGTATTTACGATTACCAATGGTTACACCTTTACGCAATGAAATCGTAGCAGGTGTATTCGCACCACCTTGTTTCGCTAACTTCTCAATGATCTTGGTGAAGTTTTCTGCAAAGGTTTTATCAGTTTTACCAAACTTACCAATGATGTCCAACTGTTCAGCAGTCAAATCATTGTGTTTACTGTTACTAGACAAGTCTACCAGTACCATCATCAAGTAAGCCAATTGAGAACCGTAGAATCGAGTAAACTCTTTACGTACCAAAGAGAGTACTCGAGATTCTGAACGAGCCAAGTTTTCAATGAAAGGATGGAAGATGACATAGCTCGCTACTGCTGGAGAATTCAGATTCTCACGAGTCGGCAATACCAAGTAACGATGATCTTCACCAAACTTAATGCCTACTGGAATCAGTTTCGTGTTCATTTGACGTTTTACCTTACCATCGTCATCTACATGCAAGTTACATGCATTCAAGATGTGTTGATAGATTTCTAACATGTTCATTTATTGATTTCCTTTAATTAATAGTGTTGTCCGTTAGGGTTAGGATTAGGATTTTGACCATAACCCATATTGGTATTTACTGTACCATTAAAATCTACTGCGGGATTGTTAGACCATCCTTGTTGAGAAGAATGACCAAAGAGTTTCTCGTCGAATACATCCGTGACGATATCCATAGCGGCATTGATATCTGCTGCATTGTGACGATACAGATCTGTACTGGTGGTCAGCATTGGAGAGATAATGGAGTCTGCAAACATTGGGAATACAAATGCTTCTTCAATACCGTTATCGTATTTCAGACGCATGAAAATATCCACACCCATATCTGCTCGTACATACAGCGTAAAGCCTACATTATTACCACGAGAGACAATCGGACCTAATTCATCGGTTAGGCGTTGTTGATACGCTGGAATGAATTGTGCCAGATTAATCATTTGGCTATAACCACGAATATCGGTAATGGTTGTTTGGGTTGCAAAGTTACTCAATCCACCCATATTCGAAATAGGCAACATATTGGTAATGGTAAACTCAATAGCCGTTAATGAACTGGTCGTCATGAATGAGGTGACTACGTTAGAGACTACGACTGCCATGATGGATTCAATCGTGGGTTTATCCCATTGACCTTGGTACTGAGTGGTTTCGTAACCCGTATCGTCTACTTGAGTGATTTGTTCCAAGTAAGGACAGATCTGCTGCAAGAATCGATAGTCAAAATGAGCTACACGAGCAGAGAAGTAGTTATACAACGCACCCATGAAGATGGAGTTCAAGATAGATGGGTCAGCTACTGCTGCCTGTACGGTTGCTTGTGCACGTACGGGATCAACCATACCTGTCATGGCATCTGCATTAATCGTGGTTGCCATATTCTCAATGATCTTAGAGAAGACATTGGTTGGGGAGTTATTGGTACGATTCGTTAATACGGCAGCTTGCTGTACTTTACGATAATCCGAACCAATGATAGGCTGATGACCATCTGCTGGAAGCGTAGACATACCGACTACATTGCTGGCTTTAGCAGATTGAATCAAGTTTTGCGGCGTCATGCGCCAAGTCGCTGCGCCATTATACGCATCTACGGAGAAACCACTACCAATAACCGAATAACTACCTGCAACAGTAGGAATCTGAATACCATTGACCGAACGTTGAGAAAGCTTCGTTACGGTATTGACGTAGAATACGGTATTCGGAGAAATCAAGATATCTGCATAACCTTTATTCACGACATCACGAGCATCAGTATAACCTGCAATCAACTCACGAGTAATGAGGTTATCTGCTGTAGTCTCTACAATCATGATAAAGGTGAATCGATTGTCACCCCAACCATTTGGCATCGCCACTGCCATGGATTGACCTTGATAAGTCTCTACACGATCACTTGGCATGATGAAGTTGTTACAGGCTTCTGAAATCATATTCGTCGGAATAGAACCATTGAACTTATCGGTCATTTCCCGAATATTGTTTTCGACTGTATTCGTCATGGCTGTACGGAATGGTCGTAAGTACTGATTTTGAAAACCATGTACACGAATCAATTTTAATGATTCAATCTTAAAGCTAATCCGTTGTCCTGCATTTGCAAAGCTATTATAACTTGCCATCTGTTTGTTCCTTTTTACAATTAGATTGTTTCATTCAATTTTTGATTGCCTTCAATGAAAAGCATCAACTCGGCAATACGATTACGAATGTTCGATTGTACGACCAATCGTCCTTCTTTCACTGGGATTTTATTCTGGGCTAACCAAGAGTCGGGTAATGTCAGCAACCAGTTTGTTCCAGAGATTTCAGATTCGATTAAACCAATACATCCGATTGCAGACATATTGCGTTTTTCTGATTTAGTATTGCCGGCTAAATCAAATCGTTTTTCCAGCATTTCCTGAATAGCCGGCGTGATGTTATCACGATGTGAATGTGGGATATGGATTTGGTCAAATCGTGGTTCTAATGAGATTGCTGAAATAATGGCAGCAAATTCACAAAAATCATGATGCCACAATATTGCTCGTATTACAGCAATCAAACCAATAAATTCATCCAATTCCAAAGAATCGAAAATAACGGTATTGATCGATTCATCTACCAACCATTTCAATAAGGTCAACTGAACTTCTTGTAGAGGTTTAGAGTAACCATCTTCATTCGATTGAATAGACAAATCAAACTTCGTTCTCATTGCATCTAAAGATTCCCAATAGAGTTCTTGGGGTAACTCAGGACACAATGTTTGAATCAAACGTTGATGGTCATTCACTGCCATCTTTAAGAAGATCTTATCATCCGACAACAAATTACTACGGGCATAACCCACATCCAAGATAGATTGCGAATTGCTTTCCGAAAAGCTATTGTTATCCGTAATCGGATTACGCTTAATCTGTACTTGGTTAGGATCTGTTGTGGATGGTTTAGAGATCTGTTTGATTTTAGAACGATAGAGGTAATAAATATCCTTAATCAGTTGGTAAGAACCATCTGTACCTGAGATATCCCCTAAAGTTACTTTCTTCAGTACAATAATCGCATACATGTAATTCTGGAAATCTTCTTCGGATAATCCTGATACTACAATGTTATTGATGTCGGTTTGTACTTTGGTATTTGCCATGAATTCTTTTAATCGTTGCTCTGCTCTGCAATCATCTAAGATGGTGCCATGCAACATTTCCATAGCATAAACTTCTTTCGCATTACGACCATATTCTTCGCGTAAACGACGATAGGTCACTTCACCCAGAACAGGTGCAGCAAAACGTAAAGCAAAAGAGTATACCACTAACTCTAAGTAATCCTCGTATTCGTACGTGGTTTCTTTCGGTACCGCAATACGATTTTCATCGTATCGTGTAACAGGTTTAGTAGTCACGTATACTGGCGTATGGGGATTCACAATCCAGCTACGGATTTCATCCAGAGAAACCAAATCGTAAATCTTGACAAAAATACGATTCAATTCATGGAGTAATGCTTCGACATTATTGATTGTATCGATCGCTTCCCTTAGTTCTTTATAGCAGCTAAAGACTTTTTGCTGCCAATCTTGAGGTTTCGTCGTTACCCATTGATTAAATTCATTATAGGGTGATGCGGCAGTCTCTACATCATTACTGTCCTTACCCTTAATGTAATACAAAGAACTGAATGCAACCGATTCAGATCCATATCGGACATGTATTAATGCTTTACTACCAGACATGTCAAAGTACAATTGTGACATGGTGCTCTTCCTTTAGTTTTGTTAACAAAATAAAAATAAGAATACGTCTATTCTTACATTTTAATAATATATTGTTGTAATAATTTATAGTAAACTCTCTAGGAACCTTTTCGGCTCCTAGAGTAGTTACAGGGGTTAAATTTTAAGATTAGGGAAGCAGATCATCAAAATCACTACCGATATCGTTAGGAGTGCTATTGTTACTGCCGCCACCGTTATTAGAAGCTCGATATCCAGAACCTTTGCTTTCTTTTCCATCTTCTTTTTCTGCATCTTTATCTACGTACTCTTGTGTCAAGACATTCGCCAAGATCAACTTAGCATTATTAACGAATTGAAGCATCATGCGTTCAGAAGCTTCTTTAGGTTCGATTGGTTCATTAGAGTTGATGTCGTAAATGACAATGTCTCGATCCAGTTCGAAATTGAATTTCACACGACCATGTGTGTTGTTAATCGCAGAAATGAAGTAGATACCATTTTTGTCACGGCCTACCAAGATTTTACCAATCTCACGACGTTCTGCTTTGTCCATGTCTTTGAATTTCACATAGCCAAAGATAGAAGAGACGATGGTTTTGGCTTCACCTTCGTGAGGCAGTTGAGAAAGCATCACCAGACCTTCTAAGATTGCCAAGAAGGAAGTAATTTGACCATCTTTAAAGTCAAACTTAATGGATTTTTGTTTGCGTTGTTTGTCTTCAGAAAGACCTGTATAGACATTCAGGTGCAATACATTACCAGTCACGTAGAGATTGAAAGACGCTACGGTTTTCTCTTCGTTACGACCCCACAAAGACATGATGCGAGTATGGGTAATGTTGTTACGGTATTTAGGAGCGAATCGTTGTTCAGCCATTTTGAAAATCCTTATTAGGTAAAAGTGGAAATGTAAGAGTGTTTCATTAAATGTGTTAGGTATAAAGTTATTCACATACCAGTAATCACGTCTAAGAGACGATGACGAATATTGTAGTCTTTCACACTGTTGATGTTATAACGAATCTTATCCGCCGTGGTTAAAGGTGTCCATCTATTCTCTTTAGCCAATTCGATTATGGTTTGTCTAAACTTGGGTACTTTCGTACGAAACAATGTTTTGTCTCCTAAGATGGTTAATAAGTCTAACCTAAATGGCATAGGGGGGATAGCATTGTGATTCTCGTACTTCGTATACCACAACTCACGACCTTTGATTGCTCCAGTGTGTGTTTCCAGTAGTTTGAGATTACTGAACTTTCTATAAGCGGTTAAATCGTAAGCGTAGCTGGTGATGATAAAAGCTTTGCGTGTTTCTCTATCGGTGATTTGATTTTTAAAGATACGGATCATTTGTTTCTTATCACTAGGATTATCCGGATTCAAATGAACATTGTATTTCTTCAAAACAATCTGTAAAGTGTTTAACATCCTTTTGGTATAGTTCTTTTGTAATTCTGTATTATCGAGTTTCAAAAGGACTTCCTTATTGATGTGTTCTAAGTCGTAATAGTTAGGCGTATAAAATACGACTTCTACACCATTACATTCATTTCGACACACGTCTTTAATCATTTCGATTTCAAACATCAATGCTTCTGCTAATTGAGTGTCTGAAACCAAATCATGTCGTAATCTCGGAATAGCACCCCAAAGATTACGGAATAGGGTTTTGACATTAATCCAGATTACTTCAACATTTCGATAAGGGTCGACTTTATGTTTCAAGTCATCATGGATATTTAGCAAAGATTCAAATGCCAGAGAAGTACCAATCGATAATGGTATCTTTCCTCTTTCTCGTTCATTGGTAAAGTCCATGATGGTTTCCTTAAATAATCTCTTTTAAGTATTCTGGGATCAATTTCACAATACTACTGGGATTACCTCGCTCAGTAGCTTTTCTTTCAATTAAGTCAACAATGTTATTTTCATTAATGATTAAAGGCACGTATTCATTTTCTACTGAAAAGACTTCTTTATCCGTCGCAATGACACTCTTATCGGTGACAACCTTGATTGACCAACTGATAAAAGTATATTCTGCTTTTAAGGTCATGAAAGATCTGTCTGCTGTAATCGGATGTCCTTGTTCACATTCCAATCTGACTTTACTGTTTAAAGGTAAAGTATTCACAATCTTTTTAATCTTGTCTAAAGAATCATCAATGGATAATCCCGTAATGACAATAGTCTTGTAGATGGTGGCTAATTCATTCTCAATAAACTTAGCTTGGAAAGTACCATCCGGCTGCATGACAAAATCAATCATGCCTTTTGGTTCTTCTTCACCATGTTTTAAACGAGAGAATGAACCAGGTGCAATAATGCGCTCAAACGTAGAATGGGTATGGACATGTCCAATGAATATCGGACCTTTAACAATAGAGAGGTAATTGTCTTCAATGTGTTTATGGTCTGCAGAGATTTCCGGTAATTGATATTGGAAACAGCCATGCATAACTGCCATGTCGATTTGTTTTAACTGCTTCTCTTCCATCAATTCTAACACTCTCTGATAAGTATCATCAGGAGAGGAACGAGGACGATCAGGAATAAACAAAACGTGAAGATCAAATTTGTCAATATATTTAATGTCAACATCTTTAACAAATAATAAGTCGGCATTAATGCCTGAGTTTTCGTTAATGTGGACAAACTTCTCCATTTGTCCCGCATCATGAAGTGGTGTACCATCTACAATGATTAAAAGACAATCGTGTTCTTTATGCCATTTTAGTAGATAGTAGATTGACTCTTCAGTCGTAAAAGTATCTGGATGGTTATTGGGCATGAGTTTGTCCCAATAATCCCCATCCAGTACGGTAATGTCGTAGGAATAAGATGTCTTATCGTAAGGGAAGTAATGTCTTACTTCTTCGTATATCTTTTCAGAAGGGGTTTGAGCATGGCAAAAATGCACATCTCCAAACACCCGTCCCTTTATGGGTCTTAACATCTTCTTATCCTTGTAAATGAGTTAGTAATCTTCGTCGTCAGAGATAAAGTCAAGACTAACATTATTTACAGCTTGGGTAGAAGGTTTCACTTCTTCTTTTTCAGGGGTTTCTTCAGCTTTGAGTTTATCAGCAATATCCAATACACCCATGACTTTAAAGAATTCTTTCCATTTTTGTTTATGGGCTTCAATCGCTTCAGGGGATACTCGAGACGCTAAAGCATCAAAATAGTTTTTACGTTCTGCTGTACCTAACTCATGGTAGTTTTCAGCATACTGATTGATTTTAACTAAAGTGCCTCCTACGGTATCATCACCTGGTTCTACAGTTTCCTTATCGGCAGAAACCAAATGATAAAAACCATCAGGGTAGATAGAAGGAACTTGTGCGACAATCTTGCCTTTATGGGTCAAATTGACTGGACGATACACACCACCTGCAAACTCTAACCAAGTCACGTCATCGTAAGGATCATCGGTAGACACAAAACCACAATGTCGTGCTAAGTAGTTATTGATGTAATCGTGTACATCCATACTCGAGAGTTCTTCGTCCATTTGTCGACGAATATCTTGTATCGTTGCCATGTGTTCCTTAATGGAAATATTCATGGCTTCTTCTACAGAATTGATGTCGCTAAATGAAGTATTCTTTTCTTGTTCCAGTAAGTTGATTTCTGCCATTTTAATTTAATATCCTTTATTGAATTTATCCAGAGTGTATTTAAATACACCACCTTCGTAAACAATAGGTTTCTCGACTTCTACATAACCTTCTTTATCGGTTACGGTAACCGTAAGGTATAAGCCAATCGCTGCTTCAGGTAATTCGTAGATGTTTTTCTTATTACCTTGTAAATCGGCTAAAGAGACTTCTACAGTTACTGAATCAAAGAATTTACTTAAGTAAGCTTGTAAGTAAACTTCCATGGATGATCGTAACTGCTCTGCATCATTCACATTGTCTGCATTGATCACCTGATAGGTTTTAAACATCCGGTAATACAGAGAGGATTGTGAACCATCTGAAGTAAAGAAATTGGCTAATAGCCAATCTAATTTAATACTCACACCTTTGTCTATCCAGCCAATGCCATCTAATGTCGGTACTAACTTGACATTAGGATCTTTATTCGTCGTTGCCATTTGTCTAGTCTTCTTAAATACAAAGTAAAAAAAAAGAGTAGACAGGAAAACCTGTCTACTCGTTTCCAATTCACATTATAAGTAATTACCATCCAAGCTAGTCGGATCGATAATTCCTTCTTCATCTTGAGATGAAATCAGATTGTATAGTGTATTCCAGTTTTGTTTGATGATGAATCGCTCATTCACCATTAATTCTGGTAATGCTTCTACTTCGTCATTGTAGTAGAAAACAAACTTATCTTCTGCTTCATCATCTAACCAATCTTCATCTCCATACTGCATTGCACCATTCATGACATTTTGGAAATAGGGATTGCGATTACCTTCTAATCCTGGATAAGGATTATCACGTTGCCATCCTTCCATACGACCTGACATAAACTCTTTCAAGAAGTATGGATTAGCCATGGTGTAGTTTTGGTTATTGACTGATGCCGTACGGAAATCATCTATCGTATAGAGTCGTTTTACCCCTTCATCAAACATATTGCCTGTACTGTCTAAGTTATTCTTAGCCAGATTAATCGAACGCATGGCTGATGCATTGAAGTTGGACATCAATTGTTCTTGAAATCCTTTAACGACTTCTCCATATTGAGCAGATAGATTCTGGATTTGGTTTTGAATGAAGTTTGCCGTATCAAGTGATATGGCTCCGTACATGTGGTTACGCATTGCATCGCGTCCACCGGATATTAACATAGCCATAATTAGTTTCCTTTTGAGAAGCTTTAAGCTTTAAATTGATTCATGAAGCTTAGCTGTTCTGGATTAGGTTGAGTTTCTTTAGTCATGGCTACGGCAATAGACATGGTAGTAGGTTTAGGCAATGAGGTTACGCCATCTGCCGTATAAGGATCAATCAAGTTATTGACTGAATACTTAGGTTCAAATGGTTGTAAAGCACGTGCAGTAATATTATCCAAAAGCAATAAGAAATTTTCTGTGTCGCCATCGTAGTCACCATTGTACATCGGAGCGATAGGACCTGATGTGGAGGCAGACATGTCTCTTGGATCGGTTTTTACACGAGTAACTCTCAATAGCAAAATCGAACCATGTTTCAATGTGGGGTTACGGTTTAAAAGAATAGGAATACCAAATTCACCACAAGGTGCTCGAGATTCCATGATCAGTTCAGTCATGATTTGGTGAATCTCTTGATTGTACACCATTTGGTACTTGGTCATGATGGCCATGATTTGGTTTGCTGAATATCCTTTCTTGTATAGCTTAGAACGGATATGTGGACCAAATAAAGACATGGCTCCTACCCAAGGTAACCATACTTCATCAAAACGATGAGGTTCTGTAATTGCCGTTACAACAAAACGAGCAGAGAAGTGAGAGCGTGTTGCATCAATGTGTTTACGGAATAAACCATACTTCTTACTCAAGTAAGTCGGATCGATTTCTTTTCCGTAATACTCTGCCATTTCAGATAAGAACTTAGAAGTACGAGACTGCTTGGTTTTAGCGGATGTTTTGCTTCTTAAGTTTTCATCATTGTCAATTCCTACCATGCGCCTAACTGCTTTAAGTAATTTAGGCGTAGAGGCATCTACCCATTGCTTACCATTGGATTTCTCAATAATGGTTAAAGCACGATTTGGAATTTGGACATACTGTACCCAGACATCTTTACGATTTTCTTTAATCAATCGGTAAAGTTCAGGACCTCGCTCTTCTGCCCGAGTATTGAATTCTGGATTCAGTAATAGGAATTCCATATAACGATCGAAATTGTCGTAAAAGAATTGATAGCTTCTGACATTCAATCCATGTTCATCGAGTTTTTGTAATGCTTTACGAATCGGGGCTGACATCTTCGTGATCTTGGGTTTATAATCCGGATCAGTCAACCACTGTAAAAGATTAAACTTAAACGATGAACGTTGTAGGTAGGATTGTAATTGATACCAAATCTTGATGTTCATTAAAGCAGGCACACCTTCTGGTGCTCTAACCCAAATCTTATCATCTAGATTATTGGTCACAATCTCTTCTACGACTGTATCACATTTCTTACATCTTACTCCCTTATACATCTTCATGGACAATGCACCACAAGAGCATCGTGGTACATTATCAAATACTTCGCCAACTTCTAGCATTAATAAGCTATTGATCGTTGCTTTGTCTTTTTGGGATCGATTCGGCAGATCATTGACGATGATTTTTGCACAGGTCGTGTTATTGTAAATCTCGTCACTGTTGACGTATTGTAAGTAAGTTCCCATTTGTTTACACTTCCTTCACGTAGTTAGTTTGCTCTCAAAATAGATCATCAAAGATAATGCTATTTCTAAAAAATAAAACTTATAACAAACATAAGAAATATCCCCTCCTGACCTTTTTAAGGGTCAGGAGGAAACATTCTATTCTACATTAGTAGTGACGACCGTAGTTGAAAATACCTGCGCCTTGTTTCGCACTGGCTACGTTTTGATAGCCGAGCTGAGCACCGATATTAGATACCATGGCGTTGTTGATGTGTACTGCATATTGAGCTTGGTTCACTGGAACAACAGTATTGCTGTTGAGCAAGTTCATACCGGCATGACGCATACCCAATACCAAAGCTTGGATGAAGCGTGCGTCGAAGTCTACGCGTACGCCATAACCCGTTACTTTAGCAGAAGGTGCTTGACGTTTGATGACATCTTGTTGGATACCCAAGCGTTGCAGTGTATTCAGAGAAGGATCTACTGACGCGTAAGTCCAGTCTGTTACGATGGCCATGTTTTCTACTTGACCATTGACTTGGTTCAGCAACAGACGACGGTCGAAGTCTTGCAGTGAACGGATGGCTTTGAGTTCGTTGTTGTAGTAAGAACCCACCAGGATTTGGCGATCACGCAGAGTAGAGACTACGCGACCATCACCGCCGAGTTTCTTATACTCTTCAGTGAACGCACCGTTGGTCAACAGGGTTGCCAGATCGATCAGGTAGCTGTTGTAAGAACCTGGTTTCACGGCTTCGTCGTAAGACTCGATGGCTGCTTGCAGGATGGCATTGTATTTCCATTCGCCAATAGTACCCAAGCCTACTTCCAGAGAGAATACTACGTCAGGACGGAAGTAAGTGTTCAAGGTTTGTACCCAAGCAGCATCGTCGTACTTAGGATCGTCTACTGGGAACGGTTCGAAGTTAGGCAGACGCAGCATTTGAGAAATGTCGTAGCCCAGACCTGCTACTGAATGCAAGCTGTTAGGAGCCTGTTGTTTAGGATTCAGTGCAGTCATTACCCACCAGTAGTTGTCCCAAGAAGCAATCACACCGGATACCAGACCGAAGAGGATGTTACCCATGGTTTGGCTGTCAGACGGATTGATGGAAGTGAATACCACGTTAGTGACGTACACACGAGTTGCATCCAGAGGCGTTTGTTGACCAGTTACGTTTGCAGCACCGTAGCCAGTAGAACCCCAAGGATTCATGGCGCTGGCGAGACCAGCAGTATTCGGAGATACAGGCAACAGATCCACATAACCAGTCAGGCGAGTGACTTCACGAGCGATGTTGGCACCATCCAGGAAGGAACCGCTGTTTTGAGATTCGTCACGAGAAGATACAGTGTGAATGAAGTCGGCGCGAATCGGTTGACCAGCATGGTCGAATACTGGAGCAGTGTTCAGTTTGCGTTCGCAAGTCAATACTTCAGTATTTTTGTGCGCGGCAAAGTTCATGTCGATCAGTTTACGTTCACGACGGTTTTTCTCGTATTCAGCGTGGGTGATACAAGCCATCAAGTATTCGATCAAGTTGTTCAGGACAACACCTTGGTCTTTCAGATCGATTTCATCAGTGAACAGAGTAGATCCACCACAGTAGACAGCATCTTCTTTGAATTTGTCTTTAGCAGTTTTCACGAACAAGTTGACCAGTTCTTGCGCATTGAACATTTGGCTTGGCAAGATGTCAATGCTGAACTTACGACCATTCAAATCTACTTGTTGTTCACGCAGGGTATCAGTGGATTTGCAAATTGCTACGGCGTATACACCACGCAGGTTTTTCTCACCGTTTTCGCCATTGCGACGAGCAGTCACCAGCATCACGTCCAAAGGCAGTTGAGGATGGTTGTTGTGGTCCATTGGAATGACTCCAATATCCACTTCGTTTACTGCTACGCGAGCTTCCAGAACTTCTTTCAAAGTTTTCTCAAAGCTCATCAGAGAACCATTGATGACGTTGAATCCACCGAAGCCACGGTTACCAGAGAAGGTGAAGGGCTTAGCGTTTCCCAAGAAACCAGAAGATTGTTGGTTTTGTTTATCGTTAAAATCGATAGCCATTTTCTTTTTTCCTTTAATAAAAATAAGGGTTGTTTACAATTAACGTTAACTGTAATAGTTAGAATATAAAGATTGATTGAATTACATTCTGTTCCCTATTACACATTAATAGTATAGAGTTCAATATTTTTTAAATTATATTAAAAGCTATACTAAAATGTTCGTTTCTACAAAAAGAGATAATATATCTCCCTATGCTAACCCTCTTCGGATCAGCATTATATTCTTTCATATATAGGTAGTAAGTGGAAGATTTTATTTACTTACCAAATAGTGACTAAATAGTAGTGTGATAGTAAATCTTCATATGACCGTCTATTACTTAAAAATTTTATTATATCAAAAAGAGTTCAGCTAATGTTTAATATTGTTGGTATCACGAACCAGATACGTAAGGAAGAAACTTGGCATTTGGCTTATGCTAACCGAGTGATCGATAACAGATTAAAAAGAGCCATTAACTGGTATCGTAACAACTATTACTACGTAGCTGGTCAACACATTCTTTATAGAATTCTACACCATCTGGATATTGGGGAAAATATTCCTGATGAGTATGTAGAACAATACGTTTATAATACGGCTTTTGTGAAAGCCAATGCTTTAGGTTTTACTTCTTATCGAAACGTAGGGAAATTACACTATGGGAACTTCTATGGTCCCAATACTACGGAAGTGATTACTATTGTAGAGAATAACTGGGATTGGGATTATGTTAAAAGAGAATGGCAAGAATTAAGTCCTGTGATAGTATTGAGACATGATCAAACCCACATCTCTTATAACTTAATGACGATTAAGAATTACGTCGATAAACCAGGTTTTGCGATTATCCAGATTGATATTAATTTATTGGTCATGCAATACTTGGCTTGGCGTATTCACCACAGAAGAATTAAAGTCGTTAATCCTGAACACAAGATTCCCAATATTGGTTATTTCTTAGGTATGGTTGTATTGCCTAATATGTTACCTTCTCATTTGAATCAAGTGATTATTAATAAGAACTGTATGTTGACTGATGACAGTATTTCTCCTACGATTGATTACGTAGGCACTTCGTTCTATGTCAATACTTCTTCTCAAGAATTAGATGCGGATATTAAAGACATCTTTTCTCGTGCTAGAAATGGTAACTACAATATTGCTAAGATTTGCCAGAACATTCATGGGATTGGTGATGTGAGAGCCATAACCTTTATGGATAATCCACCTATTCTTTTAAACAGACAGAATAAGTGGGTTTATGTATTGGCTATGTCTCGATTCTTGAAACATTGCTTGAATGTTCCTGCTCAACCTTACATGTATGTCAATCGTGGTTATATTAATCGATTCAAATACGAACTCCTAAGTTTAAAAGGAGGTAAAGTATTTGACGATTATAGAATTGCTGATTTAAAACCTCTGTTTGAAAAAGAAGTCGAATGGTTGTTTAATTTGTAAAATAAGACAATATACTCCTCTATCCAATTAAGGATAGAGGAGTGATGTTTTATGCTTGTTCTGCTAATTGAGATTTAATCCGATAACCTTCCAATTGCCAGATTTTCTCAAAGGCGTTATTGTAAGCGACTTGTTGACCAATAACCTGGTCAAAGTTATTGGGATCAATACAAGCTGATTCGCCTACTACTGTAAAACCATTTTTCAGTGTAATGGCACAAATGGTTACGGTGGTATTAGGGACACGATGATAATAAACACGATCTACTAAAGATTCCAGTTTTTCTTCATCTAAAGAAATGATTTCACTCATTTTGACTTTCCTTTAATAATAGTCAGAGATTAATTTACTGTTGAATTTATCAAAGAAGAAAAATCCGACAGCTTCCAGTGCAATGTAATAAGGGGCACACAAGTTAATCACAATGTCACGTTTGGCTACTTTAGGAATAATCTCAGCAGGAATTGGTTGAGAAGTAAATACCCCGTAAGGAATATTAATCGTCCCTAAGTAGTCTTTCTTCCTTTTTCTCATGTTCTCACGAATATCATTAGCTAACTCTTGATTCACAAAAGAGTTTAACCAATTTTCCATATCAGTTTTATTCGCAATATCTAACTTCACGTTAAATGAAGAATAAGGAGGTGGATCGGTCATGCCATAGTGTTTACCAAAGGTTTCATTCCAGAACTTATAATTGGCAAAAGGAGATTGGTCTTCTTCCTTCTTATAAGAATCTTTCTCTTTAATTTGGGTAGAACGATAGTAAATCGGCTCTCCTCTTTCTAAAGAGTGAATGATCTTTCTTTCCGCTTCAGCGACTTCTTTTAAGATATCGAGTACTCTGATTTTCTCATCACTATGGAAGTTATACAATCTTTCCATAATCTCTTCAGCATGTTTAATGATGTCTTGAGGACTATTTGAGTTCCTCATGTGGACACCTTTCTTCTCAATATCCAATTCTGAATATACGTTACCTTCTTGAATCGCAATGGTTGCAATATAATGTTTCGTACGATTTAAGTTCACGAAGATCACAAAGTTAAATTCATTCTTCATGGCAATACCCCAGATATACTTTTCAGGTACACCTAGGTTTGCGGACATGGTAGCTAGAAGATGTTTTAAAGTCAATGAAGACAACATTACCATAGCAGAATAGACACCTGTAGATAATTGTTTGTCTTTAAATCCACGTGACTTATTCGTATACCATTTTGTCCATGCTTCCGTTGTAAAGATAGAAGAGTCCGTATCTGACATTAGAACGACTTTACGTAAAATAGCAGGAAGCATAGCGAGTGAAGAAGGTAAATGACGAGAGCGTAAGAAGGTTTGAATATAATCCTTATACTCTTGGAAAACATGATAGGTATTGATGACTTGTGAAGCCATATCCAATACGGTTTCTGTTTTCACGTATTCTGATTCACGCTCACCGATAACTTTATCCGAGTGTACTTGAATCGCATGAATCTTAATCTCATCTAAAGCACTATTGAAGATTTGTCCTGCTTCTTCTAATTCCAGTCCTGGTATTCTTTCTACTTTCTCAGAAAGCTTACCAATGAATTCGTACATGAACTGTTCATTGAATTTCTTCATCGCATGTAAATCGTAAATATAAGCAATACAGGCTCTTTCTTCACGAGTACATTTAAAGAGAAATTCTTTAATGAGTTGTTCTTTCTCAGGCCATCGCCAATAGTTACGCGTACATTCTAAGATGTAATCAAATAACTCTTCTGTATTCGGGACATAGAGATTGTATTTCTCTATTACTGATCTAACTGATTCTAAATCGATATTAGTAGTCAGTGCTACTAGGTTATTAATCGTCACGTCAGCAGAATGATAATGTCGATTTCCACCTAGGAGTTTTTCATTATTGGCATTGGCATATCCAGAAGTCATCCGGCAATTAGAAGTCAATACAGGATGCATGGATATACAATAGATTGGAGTAGAAGGTAATGAAGAAGCACCCGAAATAGAGTTAATGGAACGCTTAATGTTATTCTGTCCATTATTAGCAAAGGCTTCACCTACGGCATTGCCCATCTGCTTCATTTGGAACTGACGTTTCTTTAAGGCTTTACGTTTAGGGAATGCTTCTTCTACGTATTGAGAGATATAAGACATTTTACGTTTATGCGGCATGAATGTCGTAAACGTAGCAGCCATAATCTCTTCACCAGCAAAGGTTTCTTTTAGGTATTGGAGTAGAGTAGAAGTATCGTCTTCGTACCTATCGCCATTTTCATCCTTACGAACACATTTGATCTTAGGATTCTTAATAGGGAATAAACCATCAGGTTTAATGTTAGTCGCTATAAATTCCTTAGCTTCTTCAAATGGAATCGATTCCATTATAGAGAGGAATTTAGCTTGTTGTTCTACGTAGTCTCCTACTGGATTGAGTTTACGTGTATATTCGTTTGCCTGTAGTACAAATACATTCTCTTTTAGATCGTAATTCTTAACGTTAATACCAGAGAGATCATTACGGATAGATGTAGGGGTATTCATCGTATCTTCCTAGATTAAAACTTTCAAAGAATAATGAATACATAGATAAATTTACACTCTACCCCTAAGTGGAGTAGAGTGTAAATCAATTACCTTATTGGGGTGGTTTAGGATTACCAGATTCAGTTTCTGGTTTACCCGCCTGACCAGAAGGAGCGCGTTCAGGAGTATTAGCACGTTCACCTTCATTACCTTGAGCGGTAGGGGTAGCGACTGGAGGAATGAAACGACCACCAGCTTCACCCGCACCAGGAACAGCTCCAGCACCTTCAGTGCCAGCAGGATTCACTTCTTCGCGTTGTGGAGTAGCAGGCGCACCAGTCATCATCGCGTATTTAATGTTCGCCACCGCAGTAGCATCATTCTCTACATGGGGGATTGTTTGTTCATTAAAAACACGCTTAGCATTACGAATAAGAGGGGAATCGTCATTAGAGACTTCTCCTTGGAGCCAATAAACTACTTCGCCGCCTTCATAAGCTTTTTTAGGTTCTTCTACACCTTGAGCTTCTTGTCCGGCTTCAGCTTTCTTTTTAGCCATTGTTTATATCCTTTTTGATCAAAAGAAAAATAGAATGAATTAAGATCTTAAATCTCATACAAAAACATATAAAACTTACTCCCCCTGCCTCCAAAGTAGGAAGCAGGGGTTTCAGCTCGGTTGCAAGGAAGGTTGGTATTTCCACTATCTAGTCTTACTGGATATAAAAGGAGATCGTCATCTCGTGGGGTATCGGGATCCAATGTTTTCTTCATAGAAGTAATTTCGAAGGTGTGAATCCGAACATTACTTATACCGCATTCATGATCAGGAATGACTATAAAGAAACCACTCATTGTCTGTGGGGCTTGGGGAGGAGCTATAAATCAATGCTATTGTTTTGGTCCGAATCCGCTTTGGTTGAGCGAGGAGAGTTTTTCAAAGCTTCGGAGTAAAGCACTGACGACAGACATGACGAATAAGTACTAAAGTGTCTTTTGGTCATATATAGAGTACTAAAGGGAGAATTAGCTCTCTGTTAAGACCAAATTAAAGTTGTTGTAACCTTGGATAGAAAGTGCTCTACGAATGATTTCTAAGTCTTCAATAGAAACACCATCAATGGTGGCAATGATACGATCTGCACGAGTCTCTTGCAAGGTTTCTAAATTAATCCAATCCATGGAGTAAATGGTTTCTAGTCCGGAAGAGTTGACTAGCTTAACATAAATCATGGTCATGGGGTCATTGTTATAACCCACGGGAAGATGTGGACGCATTTGCTCATGTAAAGCAATGATGTCTACACCATTAGAAATTGCATTTTGTGCATTGAGTACGGCTAAGCATTTGGCATTGGCAATACGCGTACCTAATACTTCTGGCGCATAAGTATCGAAGGAATAAACCTTGCCGATTTGTAATTGTCGATTCACAGCCATTTTAAATGGGACTCCACGGATTAGTCTTATAAAGAATGATGTTAAAATCATCGTACCCACCAATGTGGTAGCAGTTGACTTTGTAAAACCCATCTGCTTGTAATACGGGTTTTGGTAGGTATAACTTATTCGTCATCATGATCGAGAGTACTGATAAGTATAAACGATAAGCTAATTCAATTAACTGGTTTTCTACTTCGACATCTAAAGTGATTTCAGGATAGATGTTTAAAAAAGAAAACTCGTTAAAGAAGTCTTGCGTATTTTGGATTTGAAAAAGATGATCTTTCTTTCTCAGTACTCTATCGATTTCCATTATGTACAAATGAAACTGATTTAAACTAAAAGAAAAGGTGCGTTTCATTTCATTCATAATCTCAAAGACGAGATTCCCATCTGAAATGTAGTACTTCTCTGATAGATCGATATAATAGGCTTTTAAGACAAACTCTGGGTCATCTTTTAGCCTTTGATGGGTTAGGTTCATACGACATTATCCAAGATTAAGGATTCTTTAGTGAACAAGATATAATTGTTTTGTGAAGACAAGTACATGCCTTTGTCACTAATGAAACGATAATACGCTTGAATGACTTGGAAGAGGGTATCGTATAATTGTATCCCCATAGGGGTATTTTGGTAATGCTCAATATTCTCTACGAAAAGGTCTGATAAGAGAATGGCTTCTGTAGAAGCTTTTGCATCGTAATCGATGTTATTATACGGTCGGTTTCTAGAAATGAAATCCACCAACTGATGAATATCGATAGGGTGGTTTGTCATTTTGTAAATTAAATCCGTAGCAATTAACAACTGGCTAGGGATGTTAATGCTAATAACGGTTTTCTTGCCTAGGGACATATGTGTCTACTCCAATATTGTTTTGGTATCTTAAGCAATAAACAGAGGCTACTGGCAGGTAGTCAATGTCTTCTTGCACTTGAATATAAACACATTCTTTATTTGCTGCTTTTGCTTTATCTAAAACTTCGTTTACTAAAGTATCTAAGTACTTCAGTATTGTATCGGCTATTTGAATGTCCAGTCCTATATTTGTTATGGTTTCCACGAACTGAACATATTTGTCTGAATTTTTATCAGGATTTACGTATTCGTCGTATAGCTCGGGTAAATGTACTAAAAAAAAGTGATGTACACTTTCGTATCCACAAGTACGTATATCCCAAGAGGATAACTTCTTCTTGAGAAGCTCCTCTTGGAAAAGTACATAAATGTCGATGAGACAGATGTCGGCTAAATACGTGACTGAATATCTATTTCCTGAGTGATGGATCGTATTTTCCATACTTAGTACTACTTTCTGAAAATAAATTTTACAGTACCAGTCTTGCTGAGAGTGCTCTTTCTTCCATTGTGCACTGATATTCTACGATCTTTTCTACGTAGGTATCGGATACGCCAGCTAGAACACATACGGGATCAACTTCACTACATGCTCTACCTGTTTCTGCTTCCTCAGCTTCACAAGCATAGCTGTGCAACATTTCCCACTCAATAATTCTAAAGTCTCCTAAACTTTTTAGGAAGATGAAACCTTCTACGTAAGTGAATACGTAAACATCTAGTTTCTTCAGTTTAGAAGTCTTGATGATGCTTTCGATTAATTTGAAAAGATTGTATACCAGTACAAATAAAGGATTCGTACCGAAATCTTTTCTCTCTAATCCATCTTGGGTTAATGCTTTATACTGAAGTGGGAATACATTTACGATAATTTCTTCTACTGTGCTGTATAGCTTATTCAGTTCCATTCCACCAAATCGTTTAGGCAGATGTACTTTAATCACATAGTCCAGTACTGTATTGACTAAACACAAAGTTTGATCATTACAGATACGAGAGGTAGTAATAGAACTGTCGAATGGTGAATAGACCCAAGTACGAGACTCTAAGTCTTTTACTTTTCTACTGCGAAAGTAATTAAAGGATTTAAGTGTGCCTTTATATTCTTCTACGGTTTCTTTACCATCAATATCGATTAACTGGTAAGTCTTACCCACGTGAATAATCGGTAAGTAAGAATGCTTATTGTAAAATCCAAAATCTTCTGTTTCAAATACAGGTTTAGAATAGATTCCTATTTTCACTAATTGTTGCTCTACGTCTTCTAATATTTCTCGTACGTTTAAGCTAATGATTTCTTCGTTTTCCATGATGATGCCTTAGTGTATAAAAGTAATCGTTAAGTAGAAAGGATCAATAACAAAAGTAATGGGTAATTTTATTCCTTCGTTATTGACATTCTTATCTTGAATGAATGAACAGTATTGGATGTCTTCTTGATAAGCTTTCTCTAATGCTGAAATGGTTTTAGAAAAGAAGTTCTCGACATGTCCGCTTTGAATGGCTGATACTAACATAGAGATATCTTTACCGACTTCTGTGTGTCCCGTTAGATTCTTATCGAAATTCAATAGTAGACTGACGGTATCGATGATTTGGTATTGTTTGTTGATAATCACCCAACACCCCATTCTTTCTAACCAGTAAGTCAAGATGATATTCAATCCAGCGTACCAAGACCAAACATCTCTTTTAAAACCACTGCGTTCAAATTCTTCTTCGTATATCTTGTTAATCCCTAGATTATAAATCCAGTTAAAACTCGATAAAGTAAATCGATGGTTCGTAATGTATTCGCCTAGGATCTCTTGTGAGGTTTTATCCGTGACTGAACCAATAGGGTTTTCTAGTAATTGATGTCCGTATCGGAAGACATCTTGAATCGCCTTATCGATATCTAAAGCGAAAAAAGTTTGATTCATGTTTAGTTCCTATATAGTTAGAATATTTGTCATAAATTCACAAAGTCTGTAAAAATACGCATAGAAAGACTATACCTACCCTGATAAGGGGTAGGTATAGGTCTTCATGAGTTTTTCATTCCTAGCGCATTCTAGAGCGATTAGAACACCAATCCGGACTCGTCATCGCTATCACTAACATTAATAGCAGTGCGAACCCGAACATTTTCCTTCTTATCGAACTCTTCAATGTTCTTAGTCAATTCATTAATCACACGAGCCATCAAGTAGCTATCGTGAATGGTGAAGTGGACATTGAACAAAGATTTCTCTTTAGAAGAATAATCAAATTTACCTTCTACACGATAGGTACATTTGATTTCTTGATGTTCAGTATCGTCTGTCGTATTGATGGTTACTACAGAGATGGGTTGAGTATCATCTAAGTCTGTTTTCAATACGCGTTCCAGTTCACGTTCATCTGAATCTACCGGAGTCACGATATTCGTCAATAGAGTCAGAGAAGGAGGAACGGAAGAGACTTTGGTGTAGTCCAAGAAGTTAGTAATGTCAGCAGAGTCTACACCATGGACATTACCGGAAGTCAAGATACGAAGATCAAGTACTGCTTGAGAGATTTTCTTATTGACTTCTTGTGGAGAGAGTTTAGGAGAAACTGCGGATTTCGCATAGTTTTGGAAATACTTAATCACAGCAGGTTTCTTCGCTTGACGCGCAATAGACTCGTAGCTACGCAATGTGGCTTGAGTGTTATGGGCATAGTTGCGGGTAGTCGCGTCACCAATCACCATAGACAATACATTGCGATTTTCTGCCATCAAGTCTTTCATCAAGAGAACTGAAATCACAGAACCCGAACCACCAGAAGCAGAATGAATGATGATATTCAAGATATCTTCATCTGTAGTGTGGTTATTGATAATACCTGCTGTGTGTGGCATAATTTTATCAATATTGGATTTACGTACTTGACCATTGCCATCCAAGTCTGGAATCAGGGTTAAACCTACGCCGTGTTTCTTGAAGAAGTCTTCATTTCGTTTGTAGTTAGAAACAGAAGTATCGACTAAGATGACATTCAGTTGTGCCAACTGAGTATCTTCTTGTTTTACGTGATCTTCCAAAATGGTTTTCACGCAATCAATACCGGCTCCGCCTACGCCAAATAAGTTTACAATTTGCATCAATAAATTCCTTTCGAACATTATAGAGCTTTATTTTGCTCAATATAATAATATATTTATATAACTAATTAGATTATTCGTATGAAAATTATAGCTTATACTATTTATTAAAACACGAATGAAAGGATGGACTTATGTCTACCGTGAATATGTGTCTAGCCGAAATTCATCAAGTGATTCCAGAAGAACTCATTGAGGAGGCATTTGTCACACCTTATAGGCAAGATTACTATCGTCCTGCTAGTGCAGATGCCCGTATCATTACGGAAATATTTGAGAAACGAGTGATTCCTGATTTGTCATTGGAATATGCTCATCAAGTCACAATCCCTTTAGAAGTTTGTCAGATTGAACGAATTAATGTTTCGGATTATGTCGTCGTGATTCCACCTAATGTTTTACAGAACAGAAAGATTCTGTCTGTATTGGGTGTGAATACAGTGAACATCTACAATAACTCTTTCTTTGGTTCAGATGGTTTAGCAGCAGGTGTATCTTCTGTCATGGCTGCTGGTGCGAAAATGGCAGCTGGGAATAGTTCTATTCCACCTAATTACTTAGAGAAGACTGAAGTCATTTCACCTAATTCTTTTATCATTAAAAGAGCACCTTACTTGAATACGAATTGTACGATTGATATTCTAGTAGAACACGATTCTAAATTGAATAGCATTGATCGTACTGCGATTGCTTATGTGAAAGAATTGAGCCTATTGGCATGTAAAGCTTACATCTATAAGAAATTAAAGATTAGGGTTAACAGAGCTGTATTAGATGGTGGTTCTGAATTATCTGCATTCAGTGAATGGCTGGATACTTATGCAGATGCTGAGGAGTTGTATCAAGAGAAGAAACGTGATGCTTCTCGTATTCTCTGGCAAGCTGATGAAGATCAAAACTGGAAACTCTGGCGTTTGACCATGGGTAACTTGATTTAATTAAAAAAGAAAGAATACTGAAAATGAGTTTTACAGTAGTACCTGTTTATTCATTTAAACCACAACTCAGTACCGAGTCTGCAATCTTACCTAGACGATTTCAAGATGATGAACTCGTTCCGATCATGGGTGACTTTGCCACTCAGATTGCATGTCGTTTGAATGAGATCTTCCGTAAAGACGGAACTGATCAAGAACATATGGTAGAATCCATTGGTCGAGACATGGGTGATAAGAATGATCCTACGAAGAGTTATACTATCGGTCGCAATGATGTTGTTAGTGGTATAGATGATTCTATTCCTGCTATGCGTGATGGACACTTAAGTGTCGAACATGTAGAAGGTGGTTTAGGATTATACGACATTACTGGTGAAATTGCTGGATTGATTAAAGGCAATTCTCATCCATTCATCTGGACAATCCAATACGAGACTTTAACCAATAAACATATTGAGAAAGTCAGACAATTAATTGTAGAAGGTTACTTTGTGAATTTGGTGATACTAGTACCTGCTGGAATTAAAATGGACGAAGTCCAACTGAAGTGTAGTGATTTGTTTGGTTTAATGGAAAGTACGGATAGACTTGCTGTCTTTGCGACTTTCGTAGTAGCTAAAGCTTAAAGCAAAAAAAAAGAAATGTTCCTCTACCTATTACGGGTAGAGGAGTATTTTGTTATTGCACGATGTTTTTGTTGACTGCTTGGCTCAACGCATTCAAGCTAACCTTAGCCAGCTTGTGGAATTGAATCACGTCGAAACAATTGGCATTGGGTTTCGTCACTGCACCTTTAGTCGTGTTCACGTAAGCTAAAGCTTCTGGTGTTAAATCCAACTTCAGTTTAGCCAGTTCTTCTTGGATGGATTCTTTAACCTCTTTATCCAAAGCGATAATGAAAGAAGCTGTAGAATCGAATTCATTACTTTCACCTGTTTGATCAGGGATGTAGAGAATACGAATACAAAGCACAGGCTTCTCTTTAGGTTTCTCACTATTGGATAAGTAAAGTACCACATCATCAAAGTGGAAGCAGTTAATCGGTAACTTAGCAACTTCAGTATGGTAAGCAAACTCAGTCATGACTGAATCATCCAGACAAACCATCGTTGTTACGACATCAAAGTCTTTAATGCGTAAGTTCTTTTTATCTTTGAAAAGCTGATTAGACAAATCATCCACAATAGACTTAGGTAAGTTCTTGTGGTAGAATACCGTATACGCTACTTTCTGATTAACTGTAACCAGTTTTGGCTTAACGTATTCGTAAGGATCTTCTACATCAGGTTCGGTATCGATGGCTTCCAGTTCGGGTAAAGTAGAAACTATAAAGGCATCGTGATAATCCAATGCTCTCGCACAGATGTTGATGCCCAATTGAGCGAGTAGATTGATATACTCTTCTCGTTCTTCTTGAGTTTGACCTTCTTTGGTATAATCCAGAATATACTTCACTGGTACTTTACCTACAGGACCTACAATCAGAGGAACAATGTCTTCTTCCTCTTCACCGGCTTCTTGTAATTCTGGATCGTATTGGTAATCACTCATGGATTAGGCCCCAACCAAATCCAGAAGTTCTTGTACGCGTTGTACGGTAGGCTTGCGAGTATCTAGATCGATACAGATATTGGCATCTTTATCGATGTTTACTACGTAGGATTTGATTTTCAAGAAAGATGCAATCGCTTCCATTTTCACCAGAATAACTTTCGCCATTTCCATAGTACGATGAGTGAAACGTTCTTTGTCTTCTTGTTGCTCCAGATAGAAGTAGTGGTGCAGAATGTTCTGTAAGAACAATTTAGACAAGTTGTAGATTACTTCGTTAGCTTCTTCACGAGTGATGTTGATTTGTTTCATTTTGAATTTCCTTTAAATAAAGTTAAAATAAAATATTAGATCATGTTCCAGTTGGAAATGGTCACTTGGAGTTCAGAGGGATTATAACCCTCTTTGGGGAAGATGTCGAAACCTTCAGAATTGACAAACAATTCCAAGAAGTATTCAACAATATCGAAAACATTGACTAAGCAAAGTATTGCATTCAATTGGAATACCTTGTTCAAGTCTACGTTTTTGAAATTTCGGGATACGTATCCCATAAAGTCATCAATCACCTCTTCAGAGAATTCGCCTTTGTATTCCAGATAAAGATAAGTCAAGTATTCCAGAATACCTACGACATATTCCTTATCCAAACCACGATAGAACTTAATCATGACTACTAGAACGATTAAGTGCGATTCCTCTACTAAGAAATCTCCGATATAAGTTGCGTGATCCGCACAGAGATTGATGTAGAAGTAGATTGAGTTAGTCAGATATCGAGATACCTCACCAATGATACGTTCAGTTTGCCATTTCTTATCGGCAAAGTTTTGCAGATAATACTCTAACAAGAAGATCACTGAAACGTGATACACCAGACAAATTTCATCTAGTGAAGATTCAGTTAAATCCAAGATAGGATTTGTGACATCGATAACCGGATCATGTTTCACTTCTACTGGAAACTTGATTTGCTTAAACAAATCTTCGTTCGACAGTTTGCCTACCCATTCATGAAAACCTTCTTGAATCGCTTGAATGGCATTTGAATGCATTAATGCATATGAGCTACCTGCTATATGCTTAATGGTTTTGGAAATGATCTCTTTGTCTTCCAATAAGAGATCACGAAGTGACACTGTTTCCTTACCTTGAAACAAAGGATTACGAATTACACTAGTGTAAAACTCTTTCAGTGTTGATTTGTCCATGATTAATTTTCCTTTTAAAATTAGCTAATATAGTGTAAAAAATAAGTTAGAATAGAGAGATTGGATTAGTCCAATCTCTTTAAGTATATGTGTTAAATCGCAAGATAGAGCGATTAATTCATGTTAATAGTATGGATTTGAAATAATTTATAAAGTGAGCGGAACATGATACTATACCTCAAAGACTGGGATAAATTTCCCACAGCGTTTCCGCATGTTACCACCAAGAATCAGTCGTTCATTGACCTAGCAAACGTCTTTAAAAAGATGGGATTAAAGAATTATTATTTCCATCTGGCTTTGCACGATCCTGACTTGGAATATGTGGATCCTTTTGCGGATAATTTGTCTCCCCAAATGATTGTTAAGATTGCCAATGAGATTGCTGTGAATCCTTGGTACTTCTTTAGAGAAATTGCACAGACACCAGACTCTACGAGTGACAATAGAATGTTCTTTAGAGCGAATCGAGCAAACATCTCTTTGTTCTGGTGTTTCTTTAACCATTGCCAATACTTCTTAATCCAACCACGTCAAACGGGTAAGTCTTACTCTACGGATATCATCATGATGTATTTGCTGTGTTTCCGTAAGAGTTTGAAATTGCTACTCTATACAAAAGACTCTCAATTGCGTATGTTGAACGTGATTCGATTGAGAACATTGATTGCTACTTTACCGGCTTATTTAAATCCTCTTACTCGTAAGGACAGTAATAACTCCGAAGGTATTACTGTATTAAGTAATAACAACTACTACAATACCATTATTGCTCAAGAGTCTGAAGATGCAGCATATAAGAAAGGTCGTGGTAATACCGTAGAAGTACGTCAGTGTGATGAGGTGGCTTTCTGTAAATTGAATTACATTACCATTCCGTCTATGGGTTCTGCGATGGACGCGGCGAGGATGAATGCTTTAGCCCAAGGTAAAGAGACTGCTTCTATCTTCACGACAACCGCTGGTAAGAAAGATACACCTCACGGTAGATGGGCTTATGAGGTTTGGAATGAATCAGCACAGTTTGACGAGAAGTATTACGATTCGTTTGATGCTGAAGAATTTGAGAAAAGAGTACGCGCAGATTCTAATCCTTCTGATCCTTTGGCTAAAGCTTTTGGTTTGTTTCAGGTACAAGGTACATTCTCTCATCGTCAATTAGGTTATACAGACGAATGGTTGATTGAGAATATGTCTCGAAACAAAGTAACAGGTGAAGATGCTTTACGTGACTATTATAACGTTTGGACATCGGGTACTGAATCTTCTCCATTTACGGTAGAACAAGCACAGATGATTAAGAACAGTGAAACCGATCCTTTATTTAGAGACATTGGTAAGTTCGGCATCATCATTAACTGGTATGTCAATCAAAATGAACTTTCTGACTTATTCAATCATTGTCCGATTATTGTGGGTTTGGACTCTTCTTCAGCTATTGGTAAAGACGCCTGCTCTTTAACTTTTGTGAATGCTTTGGATTTGAACATTATTGGTACGGCGAGTATCAACAAGGTTAACTTATTCCAATACTCTCAATGGCTGTGTGATTTGATTATTCGATTCCCTAAACTCTTGTTAGTACCAGAGAATCGATCTTCTGCTCAAGGTATTATTGATTTCTTGATTGAGACCTTACCAGCACATGGTATTAATCCTTTCAAACAAATCTTCAATACAATTGTCCATGAGAAAGATGAGAATCAGAGAACGTTCATGAACATGGATGCTCATCCGAATCCTGCCTCTGTAGCGAACATGTACCGCAGTACTTTTGGTTACAGTACTTCTGGTAAAGGTCGATACTCTCGTGATAACTTGTATGGTGAAACTTTCTATCGTGCTATTGATATTATCGCCGATAAAGTAAAAGATAAGAAACTGATTCGTGAGTTATTGGGATTGGTGATTATCGATGGAAGAATTGACCATGGTTCGGATAAAGAAGATCACGATGACCAAGTGATCTCTTGGTTATTGGCTTGTTGGTTTGTCTTTAATGGTCGAAATGTAGGTTACTACAATATCAATCGAGGAAGATTCTTGTCTAATGTCGTAACCGCTGGTGAAGAAGTCGATCCAGTGAAAATGATGCAGATGAGAGAACAAGAAGCATTGAAAGATAAGATCTCTTTAATGTACGAAGAGTTGTCTAATACTGAAGATCATTTTGAATTTGCTAAATTAGAGAAAACCATTAGATTGATGGAATCTAGGTTAACACCTGAATCTCGTTCTCAATTAGCCATGTCTGTATCTGGCATGATTGATGACTTGAAAGAAACGCGTAGGATTAATGCGATGAAATCTTCTCCTGACATGTTAAACGATGTCATGGATGGATTGAAGTCTATGTCTGATGTTTCTTTGAATCATCCATTCTTAGGTAATCGAAATGATTACTTTGATACCGTATACCAATCGAGTAATGATATTAACAGTATCAATTACTGGTTAGGCTATTAAAATAGAAAAAAGAAATACTCCCCTTTCCTTACTAGGGAAAGGGGAGTATTATTATTCTTGTCCATTTTTCAGGATAATAGACATCTTGATGTCTAGGAAAGCCGAGACGACTGCGTTGATTCTGTATTCCTCAGGATAAATCCTAGGAAGTAAAGTAGGAATCTGTAGTGTAGAGTTCATCACCTTTCTCATCCTCGTGGGGAAACACTCTGGCACGATGCCAGTGACTTGATAGATGTAGAATTTCTTATATCTTGTAAAGAAGAGTCCTTTATTTCTTTCCATCATGTATGTCCTTTTGACTACTACAATATCCATAGAACAATTCATTGCAGAAGTAATGGTAATGATGGTCGGTTCAGACTCTTTTATTTTGGTGAAGTTGAACTCTGTTCGAACGATACGAGAAATCGAACGCGGTACCTTGTATGTTTTTTGAAAGAGGGATTTCAAAAAGCGCATATCTCATTCCTTAAAGTGTTTTCAATAACTTTAAGAATAATGTAATATTGGCTGTTAGAGTTATTTACGTTATCCTTGGTAGTGTTTCATGGTAAATGCTCTTAAAACAATATAGAGCATTACGCCAGTACGAGTAGCTGCAATAGCCGGACCTGACTTGACTTTAGTCGCACGACGAACAATGTCTTCAATATCAGAACGAATCTCTAATAAGGTTTCTTCTGTAGAACGAGAAGAAGTATAGACACCTTTCATCTTAGAAATCAATCCAGCTATGTCTGAATTGTTTTTCATGATATTGCGATTAATGTAGAGGTAAGAGAGTAGATGATGCATGAGTTTTGCAATGATTTCATCTAACTCTAATTTACCACCAGAGCCTTTGCCGTAAGTATCGCTGATCCAGCTTAATGTGCTTCTGAACATTTGGGCTGGCATGGTTTTATTACTCGATTCAATAATGGATATTAAATCCAGTTTAATAAAAGAATGTTTATCAGCAATGATTCCTTCTAAATAACGTTTGTAGGTTTCTAGAGATTTCTCTTTGTCTTTTAAGACTTCTTCTCCATCTGTATCGATGAAAGAAGAGGAAGACGAAGTAATCGTCATGGTTTGCAGATTCTTCTGTACGTTATAGATATTCTTCAACATGTTTTTAATACGAGACTGGGAATCTGTAATCATGTATCCTACAGAGTATCCTGTATTACGAATATCCACATCCATTTTCTCAATCGTGAGTTTATGGATAGAATGCTTCATGTCAGTGGTATCGTCACCACGCTCACGTAATACTGCTAACCATGAGCCTAAACGCTTAATAGCGTACTTGTTAGACATGGAAGACAGAGTAGCTTCTGCTGTCTGTTTCGAACAAGGATAAGGCCAGTGGCGTTGCATACGTGAAGTCAAGAAACGAATGTTCATGATGATCACGACATCAGACATGGTTTTCTGTTTACGTTTCTCTGGGATCTTAGTGGAATGCCAGATAGAGTGGATTAACCAAACACAACTTAATGAGAATGGATCTGAAGCCACGACGTAGTGTACAGGAGAAATGATTTCTGCTAATGGTGGAGCGATGGTTAATTCGTCGATTTGGAGTATCTCTTCAAACCATCTTAACCGATCTGAATTGATAAATTTTACTACGGTATCTCCTATCGTGTCTCCTCCGAAGAATTGAGCATGTTCAGGAGAACGAGTAATAAAGGAATTTAAATATTGTTCGATTCGATCACAAAGCTTTGTGTCGATAGGTAAACTAGAACAATAGTCGTTAAATACCTCTCGGACATTTTTGTACATGTAATAAATTCCTTAAACTAAAAAAAGAAAATAGGTTAGTGTATAATCAGAAAATAGAGAGTACTCCATTTAGGAGTACTCTCTAGTTCTTTACTGTTGTGGATCTAATGGAAGACAATCTTTCCAGAATACCGAAAACTCATTAATGATCTTAATGGGATCAACATGTTTCTCGTATTCAGGAAGGATATAGTTCTTGGTCATCACTTCGATTAATCTCGCTAATTCTTTCACTGCTTTTAAGTAATTAGCATTAGAATAATGATCAATCTCGTAACGATGCTCAATTCGAGTAATCCATTTCTTTTCTTTACCTTTTACGAACAAGTCGTAATTGGTATCGGCTTTACCTTCTACTTCACGGAAAGATACAGCATGAGTAAAGCGATTAGTTTGAGGTGCAAAGGTCATCTTGATGATGACTTTATGCTCCTTTGGGAATTTATCCCCTAAGATAAAAGTGAATGTCTTCGTAGAGATATTCGCAATGAATTCCATGTAGGCTTCTGATTCTACCAAGAAGTCATTGATACGATGACCTAAGAGATTACGCTCGTGTTGGTCTTTCACTTTCAAGAGATGACAAATATCGTCAATGTCGATATGCAAATACTCATGTTCGTCTTTGACTTCTAAACGAATGGGTACTAAGACTTCTGCATGACGAATAAAAGCAACTTGCATAGCCTGATCTAACTTAGCAAAATTCTCTACGGCTAAGATTTCTACAGGGTACTTAGTAAACTGTTTAGAACGAGTCGCCAACAATGTAGTCGGGAGTAATACTTCCTCATCTTTAATCTTAGAAGGGAATTTAGAGTTTCCTTCTGTAACAGCTTTAATGTCGTGACGGACACGATTGATGTTTTCTTCTCTAATGAAGATAAGATTGAATTCAATAATCATTTAACGCTTCCTTTATGTAAAGTTTGATTTAGGATATCCATTTTAATAATATAGGTTTAAAAATAAAAGAAATGCTCTCTACTCCTTTTTGGGGAGTAGAGAGTAGTATCGATTAAGAAATCACCACAGGGAATGGTGCCATGCTGTAGAACACGTCATTGTTATTGTATCGAGTAAAGAATACTAGAGATACAGTAGAAGTATTGGTACAGCGAGTAGGTACAGAAAGATCCTGATTCCACATGCTGATTGGGAACTCATGTTCCTGTCCTTCTACTAACAATTTAAACATGTTAGGCTTAGGTGCTTGATTTTCACGATTCGTACGATACTGAGGTAAAGTAGAATAGTACACTTTTCTAAACCATTCTTCTACATCCGAACAGTTATTGGCGAAGTTGTAGTGATAGTTTGTACCTGACATGATTCGTACATTACAAATCAAGTTTTCACCATAAGGCGGATTCTGATACGCTTCAAAACCAATCAACCAACGATCTGCAGTATTGTCTGCAGCATTACGCAATAGACGAATATCGACTTGTTGTGGATGAATGTGCTCACGGAAGGTATTGTTCAATACCCCTAAGTCAATCGCTACGTTCAATTGTTGGTTCGGTCCGTAGAGTTTACCATTCAATGAGCGAGTTGGTGAATTAGACGTAATATATACATCATTAGTCACATCCAACCATTGGTTACGATCTAACGTAAAGAGATACCAGTCTAATTGATAACCTACTGTATCGTTCACCCAACGTGGGATTGGATAAAGTTTCACAGAGTACGCACCATCACGTTCAGTAATGGTATAGTTGAAACTACGGGTAATGAAATATCGATTGTTATTATTGATAACGTTTACTGACTTTTCATTTGGACCTAAGTAGTATTTCAATACCAATACACCACGTACACCTACAGTGGATTCTGAAGCACGATCCAAGTAAAGCAAATCAAACTTATTACCATCTACAGGATAAGTAACCATGGTACCATCGGTATAGTGTACTTTACCCATTAGGTTAATCGAGTTTTTCAAGACTTGTTCAGGAATCAAGAGATTCGATTCGTCTTTGGCATCGATGTAAGCAGACTCTAGAGAGATAGCCGATACGAATTTATCTGCATCGGATACATCTCGTAACAGGGCTGATCTTTCTACGATAAAGTTTGTACGAGAAAGTAATCCACCTTTATCATCGTAAATCAGGATTAAGATCATCTCCCCTTCTTCGAGCTTATGGGCTGAATAGAAAGGCGGTAAGAACCATTGCGTGTGATTATTGGCATCACGCTGTTGAATGGGTTCTAATGGGATCTCATTACCGACGACGTTAAAACTAGAGTCGTATCGTACTGAAATAGGTAATCCACCTGCTCCTGCTACTGTGCCTTTATACGCAATCGCATGATGTGGCATAGAGCCTTGGATATGGAATTGTGCAGGTACAGTTAAAGTAGGACGGACTACAGAATCGTCGTAGAAGATTTGTCTTGCACAAGGTGTGGCTAATGTACCACCTGCAAAGAATCGACCTTCGTCACGAGTCATTTCATCCGAAGCGGTTTTAGAAGAGACTTCTTCTAATTCAGGAATCAAAGTCGTTTGATCAACTGAAATGACCTTATAACGTGTTAAGGTATTAATGTCCCGTACAAAGTCATTGACTTTAGGCACGTACTTACGACGACCTTCCTTACCTAGGTAGATGTCATGCAGTGCCCACTCTCGCCAGACTTGAGTATCGTCTAAGATAGGTGGTTCACCATCTATCCCTACGATAGACACGTTCGCAGCTACACCACGACCGTATACGGGTTGGTTCACGGGAATATTGTTATCACTCACGTGCCTTCTCCAATTCTAATAAAATGCGAGATCTCAATCTCATTTCTAAAATAAATTCGAACAATCTGTTTTAAGAATCGTACTTCATGGTAATCCAATGTAGTGACCTCATTCTTATACGTTGGATGAATTGTCACATGTTTCATGGAAATATTATCCAATCTAAAATAAGGCTCTGCTACAAATAAGGATTTATAGTTCGATTCGACAAACTGAATTACTTCTTGATCTGTATATCGACTTTCAATGTTCGGGAACTTATATTGCTTGCGTTTTAGATCATGAATGATTCTTGACAAGATAATGGAATAGACTTTATAGAGTCCTTCAATCGGCGGATTAGAAGTAAATTCTTTGTCTTTAAAGAATTGTCCCATATAGTCCGATACTTTCTTATCTAAGATATCTGATTTCTTCTTAAAGCTATAAGTATCTTCCGTATAGGTTAAACGCTTCGGTACAATGATGTCACGAATCTCGTAGGGTTTACCTTCTAATTCAGAAACACGTTCAGGAATAATCGATCCTCGTTCTGAGAATCCTAATTTGGTTTGATCAATAATCCCATTACCTACTTTAAATAAGTAATTCTTATCATCGAAAATTTCCCAAACACCATTACGAGACAACATGTGGTTATTGACATAACCTACTTGTCTATTAACAGTAATCCCTGCTAGACGAGTACCCTCTCCATTTTCATTAGGACGAGTTTCTGCAAAAGACATCATTCGATACGTGATCTCTTGATTGTCTTTGGTTAAGTCTAAACAAGATTTGTTGATGATGTAGACTTGTGGGAATTCCACAAAGTAATCCACACCTTCAATCAACGCTTTACCATTTAAGAAGACATCTAAGTACCCGTAGGGCACACGAACCGGTCGAACAAAGACATTGTCTTTTTCAGCATTGTAATAATGCTGATTTAATGTAAAGTTTAAAATACCTTTTTTGAAAGGTACGAGAATGGTACGACAAAGGAAAGTACGGTCAGTACGAACAGTAAAGGTATAATCGTTAATCAAACGAGTAGAAGTACCTGTAATGGTAATGCCTCGTTTACCATTGATTGTTTTCCATGTCCATAAACCTTCTTCATTCGTCACATCTTCCCATCTATTGGGTTCTTCTTCCAAACCTCGTATACAGGCATAGACTCTAAATTCCTCATCTTCAGGAATCTCGACATCTAAGATGTTAATCGAATCATTAGGTTGACGCGTACCAATACCAGAAATAAATTCTACCAATCGACAATCAGGACTTGTGACAGGATATTGGTTGTAATCCCCTAGTCGCCTCCACGATAAGAGATAACCACCTTCGTCGTATTCGAAAATAGTAGAGTACTTACGATAAGCATAAGGGACATTGACTAATTTACCACCTAGACCATCATCAATAAACTCTTCGTAAGGATGGAGAGATTTACCGGTATAGTAAGTCGCGGCATTATAGCCATAGACTTCTTGGACTTCAGTAATGTCACAAACAGCTTTAGGTTTCACAATCAATCGCGCTAGGGCAGAAGCTTCTAAAACATCTGCTCGCCATTCATCAATATTACTTCTCATGCCTTGCATGGCTGCTAAACGATTTTCGTATTCCAGCTTATTGAGTTCGTGTAAACGATTATTGACAAAAGGCAAAGTCTTCTTACCATATTGCTTACGATAATAGACTCTAAAAACCACATTAGCAATTTGTTCGTTAATGAAGTCATGATTGTCCATCATCTCTTTTACTAAGTTAGTAGAAATAGAGAAATCACAGTTGCTGACTTGTCGAATATTGGTTTCTGAATTACGATGTAAAACTACGCCTTTATAAAGACGAGGGGTATTATTGGGATAAGCACATAAGTGGAAATCACAATCATCGTAGTATTCAAAGAGATTCTCTTTATAAGAGAGATTGTGGGTAAATAGGTATTTACGAATCTGATCGATTTTCGATTTAAACGTAGGTACAGAACCTACCTTCATTTCAATCACTTTAGTAATGGTAGAATCGTAAATGAGTTCTACCACATCTTTCTCTAGGATTTCTACCGTAATCGGATCGTTAACGAGATAACCATTGATGTAAGTAAACACTCGACCTGGTTTATCCTTATACGTATTGTAAAACGTAATTAAAGGATTCTTTTCAAAAGACCGATAAGGTTTAGCGTATTGAATCGCTATGGTTTCTTTCGGTAGTTTCTGATCGTCGTAGTGATGTAATACGTTATCGTAGGTTCTGAAGAGAATGTCTTCCGTATTCATGTCCCAATCGAGTTTTAAATCTTCTTTAATAATTAAAACCAGATTCTTTTCACGAGTGAGGGTATAGTAGATATGGCTTAACGGAATGGTAATGCCTTTTTCCGTATAGAATTGGAAAACCACAGTGTGTTTGACACAGTGCTCCGCCATGTTAAACCAATGAGATCGATCATGCCAATCTACGTAATGGAAATTGAAGACTTCTTCAGAAACTTGTCCGACCATGTAGGCATGATAGCGTTCATGCTTAGTCGGAAGATTATAATCCTCCGTGACTAATTTCACATGGTTACGTGTTCCACCAAATGGCGTAATACGTTTAGGACGGACAATGCTTTGGTTATCTTGATACGGAGCACCCCAGAGGTTGTAGAGATAATGACCTATTAAATAAGGTACACTCATTTGGTTCACTCCTTAAAAGAATTAATAGTCGTTAACGATGCTGTTTACGGCTAAGATAAAGTTGGCTTTATCGCGTGTAAAGTTACGCAATGCCATTTTGGTTAAACCTGCATTCTTGAAGACTTGTTCAGACAGACAGATTACAAGTGTTGCTACGAAAGTAGGAATGTGTTCTACAGACATGGCTAAGATTTCTTGTTTCTCTAAACCAATCCAAACATTTGCATTCAGGTTTTTAGCAATAACTGTATAGAACAAGCCTTCGTTGATTTTCTGTACAGCAGGATTGGAAATCTTTTGACGAATCTTCTCCAAGAAATCTCCTACATTTTTATAGAACTCTTGGTCTAAATAACGATAAAGGAAACTAGAAGGAATATTGATTTCACGAGCTAACTTAGCCACTAATGCATCAAATTCCAATTCACCTGCATAAGGATCATTGTGGAGCATGGAGTAATACATCCAGCCTGACAATGCTCTTAATGCCAAGACTTCTTCATTGTTCAGGCTAAATGCCATAGACAGAGAAGAAGTAATCAAGTCTACGTAAGTCTTCACGACATTAGGTGACAATGATTTAATAGAGCGGGTACCATTGTTAATCAAATCTGCGGTCAGTACAGTACGAATCGTCTGTAAAGAGAACAATGGTTTATTTGCAACCGCATATTCGCCTTCTTGACGTTCACGAATGAAAGAAGACAAATCGCAGAAAGTATAGGTTAATCCCTTAACAGTTTCGATGGTTAAAGGATGAGAGAATGTTGGTACAACAGGATTCGGGTAAATGAAGATAGTCTTATTGGCTTCATTGATTTTCATCCAAGGATAATTCAATCCTAAGGATTGACGAATTGCTGTTTGGGAACGATCAGTATTGAACTTACTACCAATCGTGGTTTCGTAAGGTGAATAAAAAATGGCCATTTATTTTATTCCTAGGTAATAATTAATTTAAATAAAAGCTTTTATCAGTAAAGTCTCCGTAGAGAACATCATACTTTTTACTGATAAAAATTTCAATGTATCCTATATATTCAATCCAGTTACCACGATATTATGAATATCGTGGCTAATCACGTTATCAAATTAGACATAATCCATGTCTAATGTATTGCATATTCGCTTGTCAATAGAACATTACCGGTAATGTTTTTCATGTATCTTTGTCTCTTAGATTCATTCTAGAGATAGCGAATACAATTCAAAATTTATTTATGTTTTTAAATGTCTATTCTCTTTTACTATTAGGGGATAAGACATTGGAGATTCTAAAGAATGGATATCTACATCAATAATCCTACGCCCCACAGTTTTCACTTGGGTACTAAGGATCTGTCTGGTAGACCTCAATCCGTCGTTTCTATCCCACGTGCTCCGCACATGGCTTTCTGCCCTTTCTACAGTGAGAAAGGTCCTGTTGAAGAAGTGGTGGTAGATGGTACTGCCTTTACCAAACTGTTTGGTAACAAAACGTTGGATCCTCTTTATAAATATTACAACCACTCTTCTGTGTTTATCGAAGGTATGTTGGCTGATGGTGGTACCATCATTGCTAAACGTATCGTTCCTGAAGGTGCTGAACGTAAAGCAGGCTTGCGTCTGTCTTTGGAATACGTTGAAGTAGAAGTCGATGAATACGAACGTGATCCTTCTGGTCAGTTCCGTTTAGATCGCGGTCAAAAAGTGACTACTGGTCGTAAAATCCCTGGTATTTCTTACCGTTGGGTATTGGAAGAATTGAAACCAGAAATCGTAACATTGTCTAACCGTACGATTCAAAACTCTGGTCTGGGTCATGCTGCTACTAACCAAGTCGACTTCTCTGTAGAAGGTGTGATTGGTAAACGTTATCCTATCCTGGACTTCGAAGTTAGCTCCTCCGGAGCATGGGGTAACTTGACGGGTATTTCTATTTGGGCACCTAAGATCAATGATCAATCCCCTCTGAATACCACTGCTCTGAATGACACAGGTTCTTATCCTTTCCGTCTGCAAGTATTCACTAAACCGAATGCGACTAGCAACAAGACTGTAGAAACTACTGTCATGGGTGCTCGTGAAATCGATTTCTCTTTGAAACCAGGTGCGGTATCTAAAGTAGGTACTCGCTATAACTTGGCAGAGACTTTCGTTAATCACTACAACAATGTTCGTTCTGACGATCCGACCATTCCTTCTACTTTCGGTTCTTTCAGCCGTATCCATGTTTACCAACAAAACATTGATACTGTACTCGCAGTCTTCCTGCAAAAAGAACTGGATGTATCTGGTTCCCAAGTCCCTGTTCTGAATCCTCAAACAGGCGAAATGGAAAACGTGACTCGTTACTACGGTGACTTTGCTGCGGTAACTGAAGAAACCAAAGCTGATGCGAAATACCTGTTTAACTTGTTTACCGGTATGCACTCTGATGGTCGTCCTTACCAAACCTTCCGTGTGTCTGACAACGTGACGACTACTGAAGGTGAAGTGACTACTCTGCGTGAAGGTTCTGTACAGTGGTCTACTGGTGGTACTGATGGCGAAATGAACGATACTAAGTTCGCTGCTGCTGTTGATGCGCTCTTGGAAGAGTTTGCTGATGAAAACGGCAAATACATGGACGATACCACTTACAATGATTCTGTATTCTACGATACTGGCTATCCGATTGAAACCAAATTCAATCTGAATAAATACTTAGCCAATCGTAAAGACCGCTGGGTATGTGCGACCACTCACGTAGCAGGTGAAAACATTATTCTGCCTGCTGAAGAGAATGCTCGTCTGGCAGCCATTCGTAACCGTTTGAAACTGTCTCCTGACTCTGCGATTTTCGGTACACCTACCTTCCGTGCGATAGTAGTAAAAGGCAGTGGTAAATTCCGTAGCTCTGTTTCTAGCTACGAAAAACGTGTTCCGCTCTCTTACGAGATCTGCCGTTTGTTCACTAAGTACTGGGGTGCTGGTACGGGTCGAGCCAATACTCGTTGGGATCCGACTGAAGGTGATAACAACTACCTGCGTTACTTGACCGATATCTCTAATCCTTGGACACCTTACGTTCGTCGTAATGAAGCTTGGGGTGCAGGTGGTATGTGGGCTGAACGTAGCGAATCTGGTCGCTTCTACTTCCCTGCTATTCGTACCATTTACGAAGACTACTCTTCTACCTTGATGAATGCTCGCATCATGTTGTTCCATGTTGAATTGAACAAAATTGGTGCGGAACTGCGTCGTCGTTTCTCTGGTAAAGACTGGTCTCAAGCGCGTCTGAAACAAGAAGCAGAATCTTGGTTCTACTCTCAAGTGAAAGACAACAAGTTTGGTGGTACTATTGACGTAGAAGGTGAGTTGTACTTCACTGCGATCGATACTGAACGTTCTTGGTCTTGGCACTTTGTGGCTCGTGTATACGGCGACAACATCAAAACCGTACAAACGTTCTACAGCGAAAACTACCGTCGCTCTGACAAACCTGATGATTTTAAAGGCATCTCAGCCTAAGTCTATTAGAATTAGAGAGTTAATTACTATTAGCTCTCTTTCTTTATTTAAAGAATCTTATTACAAGGTAAAACAAAAATGGCTCGTATAGAACCCGTTTTTATGACTAAAGGCACAGGTGGTTTTGCTGACGGTATTCAGGCTCCTGTAGTAGGTCTCATTGAAGGCGGTAACTTCGGTTATGCTAAACAATGGGCAGCTTGGATCAACAACACCCCTTACACCTCACGTCCACTTATCTCTTTCCTTTTGGAAGCTCCTCTGGGTTTCAAATTGCTTCCTGAAGGTAAAACCCACATTGCTATCTTGCGTAGCTTAGTGGAAACCATTCGACATCGTATTAATGGTTTGGGACACAAACTGACTGTCTCTACTGACCAAAACCAAGCATTTGGTGGTTCTGGACAAAAATACGAAGTATTCACCAACGTGACTGAAGATCAACTGAACGTCACTATGTCTTTCTGGGAACGTCCTGGTTTGGCGATTGGTCGTTACATGCGTTACTGGATTGAAATGCTGATGATGAACATGGAAACGAAATATGCTTCCATTTCTACAGTAGCGGGTACAGCTGATTACGATGCGATGCCTGACATGTACTCCATGTCCATGTTGTTTATCGAACCGAATGCCACCATGACTAAAGTGGTTCAATCTTGGATCGGTATTAACATGTGGCCTAAGACTTCTGGTGACAACGAAGCAAAACACGATAAAGAGAATCCTTCTGAAACTCGTGAATTGCAAATCGAATTCACTGGTATCTACCATTATGGTCCTGGCGTTGACTTCTTTGCTCAAAAATTCCTGGATAGCATTAAGCTCGTCAACGCGAATGCGTATCATGAAGAAGCCTTAGGAGGGGGTGCGGGTTTAGACAGTATTGTTGCTGGTAGCCGCATGTCTTTTGGGGAAACCGTCAGGGCGATAAGTCGAAAACAATTCAGATAAAGCTCTTGTTCTTGTATAAAAAGATAACTTCCCTTTTATATGAGAAATGTAATTTATAGCTAAAATAAAATACCGTTCTCCTTAATTGGGGAACGGTATTTTATTTATTTGTTTATTTTTTAGAAAGAAACTCCAGATGAAAAATACCGAATTAGATCTAAGTGAACTTGAGCAAGTTGATGGTTACCCATTCCTATATTTGTTACCAGATGGAAGAGTGTATAACGCTAACTCTAAACGTTTTATCGGTGGTAAACATTACCACGACGTAGAAACAGATAAATACGTTAATTTGGTATCTTTAAAAAGAAAAATGAGTAATGGGGTTGATTTATCTGGGTTTAGACCTATTCCTGAATTTCCAAAATATTTAATCGATGAGAATGGTACAGTATACGGAACTAAGAATAACATTACAATGAAAACCTTCTTTGATAAAGGTGGTTATAAGAGAATAACTTTAAGAGACGATACTGGTAAGAAACATACAAGAAGTATCCACCATTTAGTACTGTCTGCATTTAACGAATCTGAATACAAAAGATTAAAAGATTCCTATGTGAAAGGACAGAACGATTATCTAGTAGTAAACCACATTGATAGTAATCGTACTAATAACCACATTAGTAATTTAGAAGTAGTAACACAGCAAGAAAACGTTAAACATGCTGTCGAATATGGTAATACGATATCACGTCCAGTAATGATTAAATTCCTTGATAATGGAGAAGTTAAATACTTTTCTACAATGACTGACGCGTCCAGGTATTTAGGCTTAGACAGCACGGCGTTTGGTCATCGTTTCGATAACAAAAATTATTTGAATGTGGTGTACAGTAAAAAAGGATGTGGAGATCACCAGATTAAATTAGCAACTGATCCTGACTTCGGTACTCCTATTTATTTTGTAGACGGTGGGACCGCAATGGCAGTTGGTATTAGCGTTATTGACTACAGAATATCTCCTTTTCATGAAGTAATCTATAAAAGCTTTAATGACTATTCCAGAAAGACCGATATTAGTAATGCAATGATATCCAGAGCATTTTCTAAGAACAGTCAGCCCGTACTTCCTAATCTTCATCGTTTAAAGAAATTAGATAACTTTGAAGAGTGGGTTACTACTGATCCTATATCCGATTATCTAAAAGATAACAACGGTAAAGCAATAGTTATTTTAAATGAAGACGGTAATGAACCTCCTACTATTGTTATAATGCTTAAGATCTCTAGACATGGTTATTCTTCTGAATTTAAAGAAGAGCTTGAGTTGGCTGAAATCCATCGTCCTTTTAAAAGAGATGGTAAGCTCTATTATACTTATAGTGATTTTATTAGATCTAAATGGTATAAAAAATGGGGTAATCGTTTTGGAGAGTATAAGTATCGTGGGTTTAGAATAAAGTCTTACCTATAATGTTCTTTATTATGGGAGATTAGATTTGTGGATCTAGACTAAAAAAGAAGGATACGCTGAATATCCTTCTTTTAGGTTAATTAGTAAACACTACTTAACCATTCATTGAACAAGTCATTGCTGGCTTGTTCATGCAATGCTAAGATGTACTCTTCTTCTTGCGTTAAAGGATCACTTAGCATTGACTTTTGTTTGATCACTTGGACCAAATAGTCAAAATCCACATTTCTCACCTCCTTTCCTTTACATTGACCTAAATTAAAATCCTCTACTCCTTTTTATGGGAGTAGAGGATTCTTTTTTAAGTCTGTTTGTAAATTACGATTGTTTATCTGAAATGTAAGTTGAGATATTATTCATGATGTACTCGTTATTAACATTAGTAAACCAAATGACTTTCTGAATATTATTGGCTAATGTTTCGCTCAATAAATCTTTATTCGTTGCTTCTAGTTGATAGCGAGGACCGGCGATGAAATAAGTCACATCTGGATTATCCTCGTAGGTGAAATGTACGCCACGATATTCAATATCTGGATCTGGATTAAATGCTACTTTTTCTACCAAAACTTGATGCAGTCTGATCAGTTTGACTTCGTAAGGCACCTTATGCTCTGTTACGAAATTAATGAAGTTAGCATCGTTAGACAACGCGAAATAATCACCTTCTTTGGATTTCAAAATTAAAGCTTTAATTTGCTTAATCTCTGGATGATTGTTATAGAATTGTTCAAAACCACTTTCTTTGGAGAAATGGAATGCTTTAAAGTTACTAGATAAAATTGCCATAATAGTATTTCCTTTACATGTTAAAAAATAGAAATGAGGGTAGATAGTCTACCCTCATTAGATTTGTTTACTCGATAATTTTAATCCACTAGTAAACCTAGATGACGTTTTACATCATCAACCACATCACCCACATAATTGTTTATATGGGTAAAGAAGGGCGTTTGGTTATTACGAATGGCGTTCAGAATAGGTTTAGTAATTTCTTCGCCTAATTCAAATTCTTCTGAAATGAAGTCATGATCAGAAAGACCTAATACATAACCGTATCCACCGTCATCGTAATATTCGATATCGAAGTTATCAGGGCTGTAAGCAATATCGTAAACTACTACGGATGCCCAAGTACCATTGAGGTTATCTGATGACTGTCTTACTTTCAAGAAAGACTCAGTATAGACTTCTGGATTGTGTTCCAAAGGGTCGTATACATCTTGGTTATCAGTAACCAATAAGTGATGGTTCTCCTTATTAGGTACTTCAATCGGGAAAGTTACATAAGTGTATTCCGATTGGTTATAGATAGCTTGATTCAAGAGATCTTGATTGACAATATAAGCTCTAGTGTAGGTTTCAATTACCATTTTATTTCCTTTACTAAATTTAGATTAAAAATAAAGACTACTCCGGTTTAGGGAGTAGTCTTTTCTACTTACAAATCTTTAGGTTTTTCACACAAGTCAAAACCAGCAATTCGTTTTAAACGATCCAGTTTCACTAACTTAGGATCGGTGACTAAACCTAATCCTTCTACTAAGTAAATAGGTCGAAGGATATAGCTGTTACATGGATCATTATCGTCATCAGCCATGATGTCGGAGAATCCACTACCTGAATCCATATCAACTTTAGCCCGTACATCACCATCCAGTACGTTAAACATTTCGATACGACCCATTCTTTCTAAGTTAAGATAATCACGATCCTTGTAAAAATCTTCTTCATATACGAGTTCTTCTACAACGGGAGTAACCTCCCACTCTCTGTTAATTAATCGCTGAAGCTGATCGTAGAAGGGATAACTGTTATAACGACGTGGCTGAATCATCATGCCTTCGATAATCCCTAAGTTATCTAAAACCAAGAGACCTTTATCGTAGCCAATTGAACCTTCTTTCTTTGCTCTGTGTTGTTCTTCGAACATCTCGTGTTGCATTTTATTCGAGAATATTACTGACGCCAATTCTTTCTTGTCTTGGCAATCGTACACAGTACAGAGAAAATCAATGATTTCTTTATTGGTTTCAGAACTGGTCAGAAGCACAGCTAATTTCAGTACGCTGGTTTTATAGATAACCTGATCCATTGTCTTGACAACATCTAGATCCAGTTTAGATTGTTCTGTCAGTTTATCAAATGCATTATGCCATTTGGTAAAGATCTCTTTGATCTCTTTACTTTTAGGCTTTTCGTCATTTACGATACGGAAGATCCAAGTACCGTAATAAGTTAAAGGATGTTTATATACCGCATCCAAAACCAGTTCTACATCGTGTTTTAATTGTTCAAACATTTTAGTTCCTTTACAAAGTTAGAATAAAAATAAAAGCATTTTGCTATTACACTTTAATGATATAGATTTGAAATAAAATATACTCTACTCTCCTTGATTAGGGAGAGTAGAGTATTAGATTACATTTTAACAATCTTAACCAGCTCAAAACGAATGATTCCACTAAGGTATTCTAAATCAAACGTATTTACATTAGAGGCATAAACAGGTGATAAAAGACATCCTGTAGTATCGATATCCATTGTAGTAGTGATATTGGCTTTCACATGCCATTCTTTTAGATACAAGTGATAGACTTTACCAATCTCTCGTCCTTGCTCTTTATCAAATACCGGAATCCCGTCTATCATGGCGTTACGAATAACTGCATAACCTGGTTGTTTCATGGAGTTAGGATTCTTCAAGAAGGTCAAGAGCAGTAATCGATAATCGTGTACTAATACTCCTTTACCTGTAGGGGTATTCCATTTCTTATACGTAGATTCTATTTTCTCTTTAGAAGAAAGAATAGCATAAACACTACGTACTTGATTGATGAATAGTCCAAACTCTTCTTTATCTAAACGATAAGCCTGTTGAATATACCAAGCCAACTCAGGATATTGTTCAGGATTCATGACCTTATAAGCAAACATCTGAGCTGTATAGAAGTTAAAATCCATTCGTACAGTTTCGAACATGTCGTAAGTAGGAAAACGACGTACATGATCTAATCGCTCGAATAAGAATTTGAACACAGTATCATTACGAGATTTTTGGTAATAGTCTCGTAATGTTTTACCATAGTTTTCTTCTTTATTGGCATCATTAGTTAATAAGAACAATGAACGAGCTAAGATGTTAGCTTGATCGATCTTATACTGTTTTAATTTCATTTTATACCTCTTGAAGATCTTTTAATGGTAAACCTTCAATAAACTCTGAAGGAAAGATAAACGTATAAGCGTGGATATATTCGCCCTTATTTAGTTTAATAACCAGTACAGCAAGATTAGTGGCTTTACTTTTTGTCAGGCGATACTCATGTACCGTATAACCTTTACGTACGAAATCAAAGTGATTCCAGAATCCTAACAAAAGACTTTCAAATAACAAATAAGTATTCTTATCATCTAAGACTACTTTTGTAATAGAATGGTCTTTATCTTCTTTAATAAAGCCAGTATTCTCTATATTAAAACGAGCACCTTTGGTTTTAACCAGAGTAAAAATAACACCAGATAAGATATTCTCTAGTACTTTTGTCATTCCTTCGTTGTGATCGATACGAATGTAATTTTGTAAATTGACTGCTAGTGCAACTGCGTCGTATTTTTCTGCTAATTTGATATCCATAATAGTTTCCTTTAAAAGAATTGGATGAATCTCACTTTAATATTATATTCGTAAAATAAACTAAAAAAAAAGAAATACTCTCCTCTACCCATTACGGGAGAGGAGAGTGATTTCATTAGTTTGGTTTACGATAGTACTCGTGACCTGCTGTAGTTTTGTGCGTTTCCACAATCTTTAAGATCGTGTGTCGACGCACCGTGATCACTTTGCCTTGATCATTTGCCAAAGAGTAGTTACCTGAACGGGTTTTGTGAGCAGGCTTACTGTTGTCTCGTTCAAAGACGACAGTGATTTCACCTGTGTCATCATCTTCCAAGATTTCGTATAAGGAAAACTTAGTCGGATAATCTTCTTTCCGTTCAAAGTAAATTAATGGATAAGAAGTAACATTCGGTTCCTGATAAGTCTCAGTAGTGGTTTCCTTAGCTTGTCCAGCCACTACTTCTTTGACTTCTTCAGTCTCTTCTGCTACGGGTTCTATTCCATTTACGATTTGATTTCGGTGAGGACATGCTTTACAAACCTCTATAAAGATTTGTTCAGACTTTACCTCGATCTCTTTTTTAGAAGGGGAAAGTGCTTCTCCCCACTTCTTAAAGAGATTACCTAGTATTTTCAACATAGTATAACCTTTTTAAACTTTTAATTTTGACTTGTCATACATGGTGAACTTGTGAATAGTAGGACGAAGATACTTAACAACCATACCTCGTTGATCTTGGAACTCTTTAACCACTTTGAATTCCAAGTGAGGAATCAGGATATAGTTACCAATCAATCGAGGATGAGTCAGTTCACGATAATCAGCAAGATAGGAGATCTTAGCCATGGCTTTATCTAAGCGCATATAAATATCGTATACTTTACCTACTACTTCATCGTTCAGATAAACATCCACACCTTTAGCAAAGTCTTCTTTCAAGAGAGAATGTTGATCTTTCAGATAGAGATGATCATGCCAACGTGCATAATCGCGTAAAGTTAATCGATTATCATAAACCTCTTTTCCTTTGCTATCTGGGAAGAATGCATTGTTACTGACAGCAAAACCAAACCCATCTGATTTAGAATTGGCGTAACCATCACCAAGCTTACGACCGTACTCGCATTTAGAGAAATGATTTACTACCAGATTAATAAACACTTTAAACTGTGCATCGTCTAATCGATAAACCAATTTCAAGAACTTAGCTAAGATAACATTCTTTTCAATACAGATGATTTTCATGGTAAACATGGATCCACTGTAATAGTAGAACTCATTAACCAACGATTCTTTTTCATCATCGGTAAATTGTTTATCTAACTGATTCATTTTATCTATAAGAAATTCAACTACCTTAGGTACTTGAAAGATTTCTTTAAGCTTAGTATTGTGTTTAAAGTCTCCAATAGGTAAGTTAAAGAATAATGGGTATTCAGTTAGTTTAGAACAGAATACCATCAAGTTAGCTAAAGGATAAACTGCTTCTCTTTGTTTAGGGGTTAACATTACCATGATTATTCACTCTCTTTAAAGTAGAAGTTATAGGAAACGATTTCATCTTCAAAAGCCAATATGTATTCACGACGATATTCATGATTGACACGATTGCTACTCAAGTAATATTCAGCCAAATAGCCCCAAATAGAATGTTCTTGCAGTATGTTTCTTAAAAAATACGCTTCAGCTTCATCGTAGTTTTCTTCTAATCGATCTAAATAAACGTTAATGGTAGTAACGTTTATTATTTCGTTTTTAGTAGAATCAATTTCTGCATGGTACTGATTAACCAATTCATTAATCACGATACGAATCTTCGCATCGATTTCTTTCAGTTTAGCATAATGCTCTTGTGGATTGATGGTTTTATTTTCCATGATAGGTTTCCTTTTCAGTTAGTTTATTTAATAGCAATTAAAAAGTCTTTGACATTCTCATCTGAGTCAGAATACTCGATAAGTTCTTTTGCCTGTTTGATTCGATAGCTTAATGCTCTCATCGTAAACTCTTTCTGTTCTTCACTTCCATAATGTTTAGCTGACATTAGGCTGACTGCTGAATTAGAAACAGTAGCAAAGTTAAGACCTCTAAAATCGTGGTCAGTTTCGATATATTGATTAATGATATTTTCCAATTTAACATTGGATTCTTTAGTACTGCTATTTATCTTATCTACTCCTTCAAGAATGGCTTTCAGCACTGTAATAGTTTTAGGTGTAGGATAATACTTATTTAGCTGTTTAAAGTACTTACCTGCTTTCTTGCGAGTTGTTTTCAGCTCGATATAGAGCTTCTGAATATTCTTTTTAGATTTAATCATTTTAAAGTTCCTTTATAAAGTTTGGTTTTGGATATCCAATTTAATAATATAGACTTGAAATAAGATACACTCCTCTATCCAATTAAGGATAGAGGAGCAATCTGTATCATCGTTTCAATTCGTAGAAAGGGCGTTTCTTATCACCAAACACGTAGTTGTAGTGATAGATTTCTTTCAAAGTGTTTTTAGTCAAAGTCACAAAACCACCCGTAGAATCTTTAATACGGAATGATCCTGACAAGTTAGCTTTTACAACTTCATCTTTCAAGTGATTAAAGAGCATGTATTCATCGCCATCTCGCAGAATAGAGTATGCATCAATGCGAGTAACGTGGTCTTCACCTTTACGATAGAAGGCAATAGGGCGCAGACGAGATTCAGCTCGCACACCATGTACTTTTTGGTATTTATCCTGCAATGTTTCACGAGCTTCCAGTACTTTACCGAAGAACTCATTAATGTCTTTCATAGGCAATTTAGAATACGCCACCAATTCATCTTCTAAGTCTTTCAGAAGATGTTTGACTTCCATTACTAAATCAGCTTTCTTTTTAGCCATTTTCTAATATCCTTTTTGATGTTTAAATGTAAAGTGAATAAGACACTTATTCAGAACTAATTAGTCTCTAAATTAATTTCCAATACATAAGTAGGATAAAAAATCAAACTCGTTAAGTGTATGAAATTCTTAAACCCAATACATTCCAAAATAGGTAGAACTAGTCATGGACTTAGAGACACAAAAAGAAATCAGAAAGCTTAGAAAAGACATTAAACATACTTTCGAATTGCTTAAAGTAGAAACAGGATGCGATACAGAGAAACTCTTACAGTTTCTATTGGTATCTCGTCCTTTCGAGATTATTTTTCCCTCTCTTCAAGAAACAGAAGGAGAAGAAAAGAATCAAAGAATCGATAACATTATCGATTTAATTAAAAGGTATTGTCATCTCATACACGAATTTACGCGTAGAGAAACCATCTTTTATCGTCAAGAAGACAGACAAGTCGTATTTTACTTAGGTAATACAACCAGTGATAATCTCGCTCGTTGGTTTATGTTTAACATAGGTCGTTATATCTCTGGTGAACAATACAACTTAAAATGTCGAGTAGATAATGTCCACAATCCTAAAGGACTCGCATCTACATTTATTAAAACTTTTAATTTAGCTTAATCATTAGCTAACTTTTATAACTAACTTCATTTTAAAAGGATTTTCTGCAATGACAGAACAAAAAATTAAAGTCACGAAACGGGACGGTCACTTAGAAGAATTGGATATTGCTAAGATTCACCGAGTGGTAGAATGGGCAGCAGAAGGTTTGAATGTTTCTACTTCACAAGTAGAGATTAATAGCCACATTCAATTCTACAATGGTATCATGACGTCAGATATCCATGAAACATTGGTTAAGTCTGCTGCAGATTTGATTTCTACAGAAGCGCCTGATTACCAATACATGGCAGCTCGTTTGGCTTTATTCCACATTCGTAAGATTGCCTACGGTGATTATACGCCTACTCGATTATATAAACACATACAGTCAATGATTGAGAAAGGTATTTACGATAGCGAGATTCTAGAAAAATACACCGAAGAAGAAATTAATATCATTGAGTCTTTTGTAGATCATGACCGTGATTTGAATTTTGCTTATGCCGGCATTAAACAAATGGAAGGTAAGTACTTGGTACAAAACCGAGTAACTAAGAAAGTTTACGAATCTCCTCAAATAGCCTTTGTTTTAATTCCTACTTGTTTGTTTTCCGACTACCCTAAAGAAACTCGCTTAGATTATATTAAGAAATTCTACGATGCCTTATCATCGTTTAAAATTTCATTACCTACTCCTATCATGGCTGGCGTACGTACACCTACACGTCAATTCAGCAGTTGCACAGTAATTGACTGTGACGATAGCTTAGATAGTATTAATGCAGCTACTTCATCTATTGTTAAGTATATTTCACAACGTGCCGGTATTGGTATTAATGGTGGGCGTATTCGTGCGTTAGGTAGTGAAATTCGTAAAGGTGAAGCTATTCACACCGGTGTTATCCCATTCTGGAAGATGTTCCAAGCAGCAGTTAAGTCATGTTCTCAGGGTAAATAATTCTGCCCAGCTCTGTAGAAATGCAGAGTTATAAATATCGCTCTTAATTGCTGGAAGTCCTTAAAGCGTAAACTACTCGTATTTTACAGTGACAATGTTTACGATGTAACAATAGGTAACCAGCAGCTATTAATTTAATATACAGACCAATAATGTGTAATTCATTACTCTTTAGAGGTCTTATAATGTTTACTGATAATTATTCTTTTGCATTAAAACAAAGATTTTTATTCTTATTTGAAAAAGGTTATTCTCTAGATTACATACGAGAAGATATTAATAATTCTTTAAACATTGATTTAAGCGACCCAGATATCTCTAAACTTACTTTGATTCTTAAATTAAGACAAAATAAAAACTACGAAGATTTACCAGGTGAAGAATGGAGATCTTTGGATATTATAGGTTATCCTCTCTACTTTGTATCTAACAAAGGAAGAGTTAGAAGGATGAATCGTCTTAAGAGTATAAAGAAGAACCAAAGTGGTTATCTGGAAATAAACTTATATCGTCTTGGTAAATTTGTAACTAGAACAATACATCGTCTTGTGCTTATTGGTTTTACTAGGGTATTGATGTCCGATAAACAAATAAACCACAAAGACATGAACAAAGAAAATAATAACCTAGAGAATTTAGAATGGTGTACGGCTAAAGAGAATATTGAACACCTTAGAAGAAATAATCTCGTATATGCTGATAATTCTAGAAAAGCCATGACTGGTGAAAATAACATGGGTTCTAAATTAAAACCCGAAGATGTTATTTATATCAGGAATAGTAATCTTTCGAATAAAGAACTTGGTTTGTCTCTCGGTGTAAAACCAGAACAAATAAGAAGAATACGTAAAAGAAAAGCTTGGAAACATTTAAATTAGTAGTTCAACGACTAGCCGAAAGGCGTACCACTCAAGCGAGGTCTCTGTAACGGAGTTTAGGGAAACAGAGCGACTACCACAGTGGATTAATGTAATCCTCTATGTGGTTTCCTGAAGTTAGGAATCTTACCAGGTAATGCTGGAGAAGAAGATATAGTCTCAACGTCTATCGAAAGATAGAGCTGTCTATTGAAGACAGGGTATTAACTAGCGATTAATACCGAAGATATTTGGGGATTCGTGGCGGCGCAGCCACACTATTCTACCCTATCTGGCACTTAGAAGTAGAGTCGTTACTGGTACTAAAAAACAATCGCGGGGTAGAAGACAATCGTATTCGTCAATTAGACTATGGCGTGCAATTAAATAAATTGATGTATACTCGTTTGATTAAAGACCAAGACATCACTTTGTTCTCACCTCACTCTGTAGAAGGCATGTACGATGCTTTCTTTAACGATCAAGAGTTGTTTGAAAAACTCTATACTGAAGCTGAGAACGATCCTTTAATTCCTAAAAAGAAAATTCCAGCTCGTGATCTGTTTAGCTTGATGATGTCCGAACGCGCTAGTACTGGTCGTATTTACATCATGAATGTAGATCACATGAACGCTCATTCTTCATTCATTGAGAAAGAAGCTACAATCTATACGAGCAACCTCTGCATGGAAATTGGATTACCTATCAAGCCTTTAAATAATATCTTAGATGAAGAAGGTGAAATTGCTCTATGTACTTTAGGAGCATTAAATTTAGGTACTGTAGATAAAGATAACCTGGAAGACATTGAAGAATCTATGGACTTAATTGTACGTGCTCTTGATTCAGTATTAGATTATCAAAACTATCCTGTCAAAGCAGCACGTAACTCTGTAGATAAGTATCGTCCACTTGGTATTGGTGTTATTAACTACGCTTATTACTTAGCGAAGAATGGTGCTAGATATAGTAATAATAGTGGTCACCAAATGACTCATGAGTTATTCGAGGCCATTCAATACTATGCGTTGAAATCATCAATGCAACTAGCTAAAGAAAAAGGTAAATGTGGAGCATTTGAAAATACTAAATATTCTAAAGGTATTTTGCCAATAGATACTTATAAGAAGTCTATTGATGAATACGCTTCATTTGAATATAAACTGGACTGGGAGGACTTGCGTAAAGACATTATTCAATATGGTTTACGTAACGCTACTTTAACAAGTTTAATGCCTTCTGAAAGTAGTTCTCAAGTAAGCAATGCTACTAACGGTATTGATTTACCACGTGGTCCAATTACTATTAAAGCTTCTAAAGATGGTATTTTAAAACAGGTTGTCCCTGACTATAAAAATCTAGATTTTAGCTACGAGTATCTATGGTACGATAATAACAATATTGGGATGTTAAAATTAGTAGCGATCATGCAGAAATTTGTAGATCAATCTATTTCTACTAATACTCGTTATAATCCTGCTAACTATCCTAATGGTAAAGTGCCTATGAAAGAACTGCTAAAAGAGCTAATCGTTGCTTATAAATACGGTATTAAGACTCTGTACTATCATCACACAAATGACGGTGCAGATGATACTCAGGACAGCTTAGATGATGGTTGCGCAGGTGGTGCTTGCAAAATATAAAGTAAAAAAGAAGTTAAGGGTTATTCTTTAGCTTCTTTTCTATTATGAAAGGAAAAAAGAAAGACAGTGAGTAGTACATTGTCTTTCCTATCGTTATTATTGTTATTTAGTAACGGGTGAAAACTTTAGTAGTAAAAGTCCTCAACCCAAGAGTCTAATGATTGATTTTCAGCGTACATCAAAGCATCCAATAAATCTTTTTTCTTCTTGAGTTATAGTACCCATTGCCTCCTTTATTTGGAGAATTTGGATTCGGTAACTACGATCCACATGTTTCACCTCCTTTCTGTAACATGATTTGCTTGTGAAAGCAGTTACTACTTGAAGAATCTGGTTAGGAGTTTTCTTAACCAGTTTCTTTTAAACGGCATAACTCCCTCTACTCCTGTGTAAGCAGGAGTAGAGGATTGTCGTTTATGTTTTGTATATTCAGATAGTTCTTGAATTTCTTTTTGTTGCTTTAGAAATTCTTCTTCCATACGTTTTATCGTATCGATCTCTTCTTGTGTTACCTCTAGAGGATCGTTGTATTGTTCAACATCGATTAGGTTATAGGTTACCGTTACATTCTTAGGTCTATTCGTAACAATTAAAATTACAAAGTCTACTAATGAATAATAATCGTCTTCTACTTTAAACCTAATAGATTTTAAATCTACCCAACGTTCATTATCTTCTATCGGATACTTTTCAATATTAATCCTTTCTTTATAGATTAGTTCTCGATTTCTATATCGAATATCAGCAATATCCAAATCATCAAACATAACAGCTTTATCAATCTTATTTCGATAGATATTATAAGTTGTATTGATTAGTTTAGTAATGGTATCTGAATCAAACTTATCTACATGAATGGCTACGTTATCATGGTAATTACTAATATCGTAACGTCTGATTAAATTTGCGTGGTATTCCTTAAGTAGAATATAAATAGATCGACGACTATCGAATCGATATAAATCCATATTTGCCATCATACCCATACGAAAATCCACAACACTAAGTAAACTTACATCACTATACTTTTCCTCAAGTTCGTTCTCAGTAAGGTGTTTGTTAATATTGTAAAGCCATCGGATAATCTCGGGGTTATAAGGAAAATGACCAGTGGAATCATCTTCACTATTATCTAGATTTCTAGTAAAACAAATACTTCGAAAAATATCAATATAACTAGGTAACATGGTTACTCCTTATCGGTGGAAAGCTTCTCTTATAAACTCTTGATAGATTTCTTCATTTCCTATTTGATAGAAGAAAAGAATGAATCGTCTTAACTCTTTCTCTTCTTCTGTCTTAGGCGAATGAATACCTTTCAAAAGTCCTAATAGATAACCTAATGGTTTATCATTAATGATCGTTTGTAATACTGCGCCATTGTAGTACTGATTGCCTTTTACTTCACGTAAACGATTAATCCAAAGACATGCTATTGTCTCTATTGGATTTCTAGGCTTAAATGGTTTTACTACATTGGTATAGAAGTGCGCTAATGGTAAAGTCAGTACAGGAGAAAAGGCATGTGCGTATTTGTTCATGTCTCCTAACTGAATAGCCTTTTGTTGTAGCTTAAGATTCAACATCTGATAAAAACTCCACTATTCTTTTCATATCCCTTTTCACCTTGTTTCTCGTCAGAATACTTTTCCTTCTGGTATTCTTTGATTTCAAGTAAATCGGTTTTAGATACATGAAAGGAGTACCGTCGTCTAATTTAAGATAACGAGCTTTAGGTGTGTCTGCCCAGAATTTCTTTGATTTAGACATTTACTGTCCTTTCTCAAAATTGATCACAATTTTATAAGTATATTTGATGTTTAATTCATCTACAAAACCAAACTCAGCAATCAGTTTAGTAATGCGACTGTACGTTAAATCGCTATCACCTGTTATTTCAGTAGGGACATGGTTTCGTATTTCTTTAAAGTAATGATCTTTCTTATTACTAGCGGATAAACCACAGAAGCTAAAAGACATGAAGTTATAGAAGTTAGCCCATGTTTCGTAATAATCTACGGTTAATTCAGCCGTAATGACTTTGATGTTTGATTTAGAAACTTCTTCTTCACCTTTGTATTCACGCATGGCGTGATAATCCATATTCCACTTAGCATTGTTTTCTTTAAGAAAGATTTCTATAGAGTTATTCAATGCATTATAGAATTCTTGATCCATTTGATTATCGACGTTTAATGACATTTTAATTTCCTTTTAAATAGAGTTAGAGTACTCACCTAAATAGTATAGGTTTAAAATAAATCAAAAAAAAATAGAGATACCTTATTAGGGTATCTCTATTCTGTATTATGCGGTAACAGGAGTCTGAGACTCTTTATCTACTGTAGAACGATAATGCTCTATTCTTTCGATACAATACTCGTACGCTAATACGATGAATATATCAAATTCACGATCGTCTAACTGGTAGAAGAAACAGAGGAATTTCTTTAACTCTATTTCTTCTTCTGTTTCAGGGGTATTTACATTATCCAGTACTTTCTTCAAATAAACCAGATTCTTATTCTCAGTTAAATCACGAAGTACTTTTAAGCTAAAATGCTTATTGGTCTTCATGGATTTTAAACGACTCAGCCATAGTTGGGAAATCTTACTGGTTGGATGAATTAGCTTGATCATCTTCTCTGGTGGAACGTAGATGTTATTTAAAGTATAACCTCTTACTTCCTTGACGACTTCAATCATTGCCATCGCATTACCAAGAACCAATGCTTTATCCATTTTAACAAGTTTTAATACCATGTCGTTCTTTCCTTTAAAATTCAGCAATCAGTCTACGATCGTCAGGATAGAATTCAAACTTCTCTCCTTCGTGAATCGTCCAAGCTTCTGTTTGTACGTACTCCTGGTTTACAGTATCGTACGCCAGTATTTCTTTAGTAAATTCAATTAAGAGAAAAATACTATCATCGTCTTCTTCTTTATCGACCATGTGTACCAAGCCGTAGCTTTCAAACTTTTCAATAATCTCATCTATACGAGATCTTTCCAATGTGTCTTTATACAATCTCATTATGTTTCCTTTACAATAGTTAGTAAAAAATAAAGTAGAGAGTATTACCTCCCTACTTTATTCGTTAGATTAGAAATTGGTTTGCAAGATTAACATTTTCATTACTTGCTTATCTTCTACAGTTTCGAAGATAGGAATCAATTTACCTAAGTTACGATACTTCATGACCTTAAAGTAATTCGTAGCAGTTTCTTCTTCAAAATACTGCTTCAGTGCTTTAGTCGCAGGGAAATCACTATTTGGTTTGAACTTAGCAATGATGACTTCACGAGCATCCTGATAGTCTAGAGTAAATCCGTACGAGAAACCTAATTTATATTTCTCTAACTCTCCATCAGGTAATTGTGAAAATTCCTTAACATTACCTAAATATCCTTTATCATGATAAACAGGAATGAGTCTACTTAATTCTCCTATTGCGGTTTTGAAAAAGTATTCTTTAAAACCATCAATATCGGATACCGGCAATCCTGCAAACTTACGCTTGTTTACATGAGCGTTTCGAGTAAAACGATGATAGGTAAATCGGAAGAGTAATTCACTACGTACGTCTTCTACAAACTGTTTAAATGCTTCTTCTGTACCCAGTCCGTAATAACTCATCAAGAACTGTCTGAAGGTCAACATTCTAGAACGTTTATAAGAGACCATCTTCTCTATTCTAGGATAGTTTACGAAGAATTCAGGATAGAATTCTATAGTGGTTTTCTTCAGTAATCTTTCTACTTCTGCGCAAAACCCTTTATTCTCTTCACTCTCTTTTAACGTATCCAGATGAGCAATCCAATCCCTAATCAAAACAGTTTTTGTTTTAGTATAAGGAACGACTTTCTTACGTCTCTCTACTTCCTCATCGGTTAGATAGGAATCGTATAACGTATTCCAAGTATTGCCATTTAAGATAATGTCTGCCAGTACTGTGGCTAATTCGCTTACTGCTTTAATCATTTCGATTTTCCTTTCGGTTTAAATACTAAGAAGCTTTATTTAAAGTAGCCTTCTTACCTACTACTCAATTTAATAATATAGATTAAAAATAAAATAGACTACTAGGATAAAACCTAGTAGTCTATTTTATATTCTTTACAATTCAATATCTGCTAAGTCATCACTGTCTAAAGAAGAATCGACTTGTCCTACTAAGTAAGACGAGATTTCTACTTCTTGAGGAGCGACTTGTACATTATCAGAAGTCAACCAAGTATTAATCCAAGGAATAGGATTAGAATTTGCATTTGGGAAGATAGGCTCTAAACCTACTGCTTTCATGCGGTGGTTGGTAATGTAATCAATATACTGGCAAAGAATGGTTTCATTCAATCCAATCATACTGCCATCTTTAAAGAGGTATTTAGCCCAGTCTTTTTCTTGCTGTGCTGCTTCTCTAAAGATGTTAATACATTCTTCTTTGGTTTCCTCAGCAATCTCTTTCCATACTTCTCCTTCTGCTCCTGAAGCTAAGGTATTGATAATGTGCTGAGTCGTAGTAAGGTGAAGTGCTTCATCCGAAGCTTGTCCGCTATGGTCGTTAATCATAGCCGGTGTGCAAAGACACCCGCCCAATATCGCTACTGGGAACAGACTATATCACGATCTGTAATCTATACAGACCCTCTGCGTTTGGCGAACTAAACAATTATTCGCTACTCTACTCTCTCCAATATAATTGGGATTTCGATAGTCGTTAGAGTTGTCAGTTTAAATATCATTTAAACGTCTTTACTACGGGATTGTCTCTTTGAGAGTTTCCCCGTTTAGCAGAGTTATTCGACTATCATCACTGATAGAAGCCGCAATGAAGTTTACGGGCGATGAGTTTAATGATCTTAGCATTACCTTCCATGAGCTTACGCTCGGCGAAACTGAACGAACATGAAAAAGATACGAAAAACCTGATTGCTTCTAAAACATTCACGACAAACATGCAAAGATAAATCTTTTTCATCAGTTCACGTTTAGATACAGTAATGGTTTTAAATGCATCGTATACAGTGCCATCAATTCGTTTGCTGATCTTGAATTCACCTTCTCCTAGGAGATTGTAGTACTGAGAGTACTCGATTAAGTCGTCGTAGTATTGAGAAATTGATTCAGCTCGTTTCTTAATCTCTTCGTTTACGACAATACTATCAAACTCTTCACTAGGGTCTACCAATACGTTACGCATAATGTACGTATAGGAGTAAGAATGAATGGCTTCGAAAAAGTCCCAGGCTATCGTCCAGTGTTCCAATTCAGGAATGGAAGTCAAAGGTAAGAAAGCAATAGCCGGACTACGTCCCTGAATCGAGTCGAGGATCGATTGATAATCTAGATTACGTAAGAAGATGTGTTTCTCATGCTCTGGTAATCCTTCAAAATCAATACGGTCTTTAGACAAATCAATCTCTTCAGGACGCCAGAAGAATGACTTTTGTTTTTCAGTCAGTTCATTGAATATTTGGTATTTGGCTTTATCGTATCGTTGTAAGTTAATCGACTGTCCTAAGAACATACTTTCTTTAGTTGCATCATTAGGGGTTTGGTCAAATACTGAAAATTTCATAATAGTTCCTTTAATTAATTTAAACCTAAAGCTGTTTCTATTTCAGACATAGAACAAGCTAATGTGACTTTCTGACCACCAATGGTTACACCAGTAATGGGAAATGGGGTTGTGCATTCACGTGAATCTATTTTGGCAGTATTCATGGAGAATCCGCTGTATAGTCCGCCTAAGTATCGAGTAGTGTATTCTTGCTCTTCTACTGTAATACTGACTAACTTCTCTTCTTTAATGTTAGAGATTCTTAAATACTGACTTGCGTTAAAGTATAGATCGCGCAGATTTGTATCTATAGAAACAATCTTATCATTTAAAGCTGTAAATAATCTACCTAGTCTTTCTTCGTTAAGATTGTCTTTATCTTTTCCTTCTCCAAAAGTTAAATTTAACAGATAGGGAGTAGAATAGTCGATAAGTGGATTTTCGCTTTCTGCTCCTGCCATTTCTTTAGGTTCAATAACTGCTAATACTATTTCTGAAGCTAAGCTGGTTATTTTAAAAGAAGGTAAGTACTCACTAATACTAAATCGAGGTAGATTAACCATGTAGTACAATTCGTAACATTCATTACTGTTAAATAGTTTCATGTTAGGAACATCCACATGACTACCCAATCGCTCGTATAGAAAGAAAACATCCCAAATAAAGAAATTACCTGCTAAAGTTAGTATTTCTATTTCTTCCTTATTGAAAGGAAGATTATCTAGTTTAAATAGATTTTCAGAATAGTACTTTTTAGCGTGCATTGCTAATAAAAAGAATATCGTATCTCTGATGTATAACGGATATCGGGTACTCTCTTCATACTCTGCTTTTTCTAACCACAAGGGTTCAGACTCTCCATCAACATTATAGGTAACTACTTCGTAGTCGAGTTTCTCTCCAGTATCGGTAAAGTGAGGCATACTTTCAATCTTCTCGATTTTAAAATGATCGAATATACCGCGTTCTTTTAAAATACTGTGTGACTTGTTAAGGTACTGCACTGTCTTGTTTACAATGTTTGTTGCTTTACAATACATAATTAGCTCTCCAAAATAGTTTAAGAAATCATGTAATCGAATTCATCCATGGTACAGCAAATATTAATCTCTGTAGTACCATTCGATACTCTTAATAGAGGTAATGGATGAGTCTGAGTATTTCCATTAGAAATGGTTCTGGCTTGAATATTATTCAAACTGAATGTATAAAGAGAAGATTCTGCATGTTCATTATCTAAACGAATATAAAGAATCTCTTTATTTCTAACGGTAATCTCCAAATATTCTCTATGGGCTGATTTGGTTAAATACAAATCACGAATAGAAGTATTGGTAGTAAATCTAATTAAACGAACACTACTTAAGATACCTGCTAATACTTCTTTCTCTTCTTCATTGAATTCAATATCGAATCTGATAAAGTTGTCTTGAATACTTGGTACAGAAATGAAGTAATGAGCATTACCTTCTTTAATGGAGTCTGAATCGAAGTAGTAATCATCGTAAGCTTCATTAATCAATGCCGTATTAAAACTGATACCTAATAAATGGTCAATACGATAACAATGTTCGAAGCCTAAATTACGATAGTCTAAAGCATTTGGATTCTCTTCTCTTTGTGTGGCTAAGTAGAAATGAACCAAATGAATAAACTGAATGAGTTTATCGTAATCGAATTCAAAATCGGTATATTCTTCTACTTCACTTCGGTATTTGAACATACCTTCTGCAAATAAGAGATAGGTGACTAAGTCTTCTCTTATTTTAGCTAAATGTTCCAGTTTATCATTTTGGATAGAAGAATAGCCAATAGTAATATTGAAATCTTCTTCTAGATTATAGGTTTTGAATTCTACAATCCTATCTAAGAAAGATTTCTTTTCTTTTACTCGAATTACATCAGCATGACGAATCTCTAGACTTTCGTATTCACCAGCATTCTTCTGTTCAGTCTGTATTGTTTTTAAAGCTTTCATTTTCTCAAATTTGTATTTGAGATCTTTCTCGATGTGGTCATCAATTGCTTGTAAAACCTTTTCATGGTTTTCTTTAGTTAAAAATAATTTCATGATGATTTTCCTTTTATTAGTTAGTATTTTATTTAGTATTAAGATCTTCTATTACTTCGTAAAGTTTTAAAGTATCTTCTTCTAGCTTCTCTTTTAATTCTGGATTCTCAGAAAAGTGCTTAGCAAAGTCTAGATGGGAATACACAAAACCATTATTACTCTCTTTGAAAGACTTCTTCATCTCTCTAATAAATCGAGTAAAAAATAATCTGACTTCAATATTGACTTTCTGTTTCGTCTTTCTGTTTTTATTGTATCGCTTAAAACCACCTATTCTTTTTGCTTTAAAGGAATAAGTCGAATAAGGAATAACTTTCTTTCTGAATGTTTTAGATATGGACACTTGGCTCTCCTAATCCTCTAGAGTACTGTTTAGGTACTCTAGAGTAATTGAGGTTTAGTTAGTCTAACATACCAGACAAAGGATTATCGCTATTTTGGAGTTCTTCAGACTCTAATTTAGCCTTAATTTTCTCTACCAAACTGGTATTAGGTTTGTCAAATTGCTCTTCGACTTTTTGTGCTTCTTCTTTAGACAAGGTGATTACACTACGTTCTTTCAGAGCATCTGGTGTCAAGTTATCTTCATCGTCTACTACGACGACTTTGGTAGGTGGCCAATCAACACCGTACTCTTCCTTTAATTCCTCTTTTGATACGGCACGGAATTGTTTGTAAAGAGCTTTACGACCTTCGATACGAGCTTTGACTTGATTCAGTTTGAAATGACGATGATTCATTTACTCTTCCTCCTCATCAGTTTCCTCTTCACGAGGATAATTTCGTGTGTCATCACCTGCTTCTTCGCCAAAACGTGGCAATACTTCTTCTACTACGCGTCCCATGTTAAATACTCCTTAAGTGTTAAATGAATGGGTTTATAAAGGGATTTCTGAAGGATCACAATAAAGTTCTATTGCTTCTTCAGGATTTACTGTTGGAATGATCTTAGTGATCGGGAAAATGCCTTTGTGACCAGTAGATTCAATTCTGAATTCTCCTAGTCTGAAGGAATGGGTTAATATACTGTCTTCAGTGACAGTTTTCACATAGAGTACATTGTCTTTCTTAATAAAGGATAAGTACTCACTCGGATATTTCGTACCTAAGTAATACTTTCTGTAATTAGTGTGGATAGATAAGTATTTATCGTGTCTAAATACAAATTTGTCATTTAAGGTTTCGAGTAGATTTTTCTCGTAAGAATTCTCTACATTAAATACCATATCGACAGAATAGGTTTGATCACCTACCTTAAAATGGACATTGGCAATATTATCTTCAATAGACGTGAATTTTAATTTCAAGTCACGTTTATCTTTATCACCAATTAGAGTACGAATATCTGAAGAATCCAGGCCTAATAGATCGAATAAACGATACTTATTATTGTCTGGTTTCTCTAGCTTGTATTCGCCTTTTAAAGTCAAACCATACAAGAATAACTCTAATCGGAATTGATCAATCGTATCTTTGTATACGTCAGTATAACCTTTACCGCCAATACGCTCTACTACATCCATACTGGCTCTAAGATCATCTAAGATATTGAGAAAGTTTAGATTCTCTAAGAATGATTTCTCTGAATAATAAATTAAGTCTCTTTGTAGTGGAGTATGTCCTAATGTTGATTGTTTGACATGATCTTTACTAAAGTCTTTCTTACTAGTAACTTTAGACAGGAGTTTATTTAACCAAGGTAAGTTAACCATTGGTGTAAGTTTATAAAGAGTCGTTTGGTAATAAGGATAATGACTCACTGACTCTAAAAAATAGTACTGGTTTAAGTTAAAGTACTTCTCTTTAATTCTATCTACATCCTTAGCTGTAAATAAAAGTCTTTCTAAGATAATGTCTTTAGAAGTCCCTCTAATTCCACTTTTGATTTCGAATTTCATTTTAATTTCCTAAAAATATAGAATAGATCAAATTAGACCTCTACAGGACTATGGGTATCCATAGTCCTGTATTAGTCTTAAAGTATTTTACAAAAGGTCTTGAGACAAACCTATGCTGAGCATAGTGAATGTTAAGACAATTGATGAAGCAATAATAATCATGATTTTGTGTATCCTAAATATATTTTTAATGTATAGTGCTACACATTAATAGTATATATTTAACTAAAATCAGAATTCTTACGCATGTCATCTAAAAGGGGCTGGAGCAAATATTGAAGAGTTACATTATCAATATTACTGTGGTTGGTATTTATCGTGTTAGTCACTTGTCTTCTGAACTCATCGTTACGGGCTGGTTCGGACCATAAGTTTATCGTAATTTGATAAATCGCATCAGCAATAACTTTTAAAGCATCTTTATTAAACTGTCCATCTTGCTTCAATCTTTCCAGTTTAGAGATTGTTTCTAATATACCAGCATCTTTAACGTTCCACTTATTGCTAAATCCTTTATTGACATTTTCATCTACGTAGTCCGCTAAACGTTTACCATGACCATATAAGTCAGTAGTGGTTCTACTAGCTAAATCGACTCGGAAAGCAATATAAAAGAATTTTGTACCTACTGGAAAATTAGTTCCAAATTCTAAATTTAATTTATCCAATAATCTCTTATCCAAAACCTCGTATTTTAATTTAGGTACAATACTGGCTTTTACTGTACCTAATAGAAATCGTATTACCATTTCTACTATTGATATAGGAACAAAATGCTGACTGGTCGGTAGGATTCCAAACTTCTCTTGAAATGATGCTGAAAACGTTGGATTCTTTAGGTAACTAATAAAAGGAGTAATACCTTGAGGGATATTTTCTTCAAATGGAGCACCAAATAACTCGTTAGCCCTATCTAGTAATTTACCAGGTAGTCCGGTAGTATTTGTTATGTTAAACTCACCATCCCTCCATCTTCCTAATGTATCATCCACATCGATGTTATTAAGATTCTCGTAGGCTGTATCTGCAGCAGTTAAAAGGATTTTTCTTTTTGTTTTTCTATCTACAGCTGAGATTCCTGTAATCGGGCTAAACATGCTATAGACATCTCTATTTATGTCCTTATCAACTAAAATATCATTACCATCTACACCGAATATAGGTAATACATTCCTACCATTTATAACAGGATTATAGCTTATAATATCATTAAATCTTAAGCCAGCATGTATAAAAATATACCTTATTAGACTTTCTACCGTGGCGACATCGCCTGGTTGTACTCCGCCTCTTACTGACAGTCTTTCGTTATCGCGATAATAAGTAGTATATCTATATTCCTTAAGAAGATTTATATGGTCTGTCTTTTTAAATATATTATTCGGCAAGATAGTTTCAGCAGGACCAGTAGGTAGTCTGGTTACTCTTTTTACAACTGGAAGTATACTCTCTATAATCCATCCTAAGTCCGTACAGAATTTAATTGCGCCAGCTCTTCCAACTCTAGAAGTCAAAGTTGTATTTCCTTCAAATTCTACCGATGAAGTATAAACAGCGTATCTCATGAAATATTCTTGAATAGCGTCAAGGTCATTATTTAAAGGTTTAAAGAATAACCCGTAAGACGCATGGTCGTAAGGCTTAGCACCACCAACAGTATTGTAATTTCTAATATTATCAGCTTCTATTCTGTCTCTGGATAATTGTTTTGTGCGGGCTATTTCTCTGGCTATCTCTAATATTTTATTACGAGTAGTGAAGTAATGACCACTTGAATCGATTATATAGTAATAAGGATTCATGAAGTGAATGGATGGATTTTTATTTGGTGTTATGCAATCCTGAGTAGATTGTTGGTGTCCAAATGGTACGATCTGATTGATCTCTTTGACTAATTTATAGAAGTCCGAACCTAAGTCAAACATCAACTTATTAATATTAATTGCCGATTCCACATATCTCTTATAATACTGTTCATCTTTCTTAGTGTAATCATCACCTTCCGCAGTCACTATTTCTGTAGATTTTGCTTCGTAACCATCGATGTTATATGTTTTTCGGTAATTAATGATTTTTATTGGTGACCAGATATCCCTCATTTCCCCAGTTTGCACCATCTTATACACGTACAATGTATCAGGCACTTTTTCTGGATAGAATTCGTAATCGTAATAGTTATTCAATCTAAACAAATGATTATTAATATACATTAATAACATCGTTTGATCTACGTTTTCTCTGATTTCTCTCCCTAATGCATTTAACTGACTATCATTCATGCTACTAGCACGTTTTGTTTTAGTAACAAAACTTTCTAGATAAGTAAATAATGAATTAAAAATACCACTCTCAGGCATGTCGTATTTTTTTGGATCAGCAGTACGCACAACTCCATCTCTATCCAAATAAGCCATTTTTCATTACCTCTAAAATTAAAAAAAAATAAAGTATTACCGAGTCATACGAAATCTTAAAAGAGACACTAGGTTAATCCCTAGTGTCTCTTTATTCTATTTACCAAATAAACTTTTCACCTGATTGACCTTTAGGGACAAAGATGACTTGATTGGCTTTATATCGACGTTTGCGATTATAGTTTTTCAATGTCACTCCTTCATCATTGAAACCAATCACAGTACCAACATCAAAGAGATTTTCCTTATAGGTAGGGTACCAAACCTTATCCCCTACTTGGATATTTTCAAAACGTTCTTTCTGGATTTCTTTATCCTCTTTAGAAAGACCCATTTCTTTATACCAGTAGAAAGCAATAGAAGGAGAGATAGTCGCAAACCAAGGAATCTCATTAGACCAATAACTCGTAATCAGATTCAACCAACCTATTTGGTAAGCTTCTTTGTCATTGACCATCTCATCAATATCGTAAACACGAGATTGTTCTTTAGTGCGATGTTTATTCTCGTACAAACCTTTAAAGAGATCAATCATGTATTCCTTTTCAGTTCCACGAGGAATGATACAGAATACATTGTAGGTTTTACCACCTAATTCCATAGGAATGGTTTCCATTTTATATTCATGGAAATGCTCTTTCATGAACTTCCAAGTATTAGGAATCGCACCGAATTCATATTCGGCAGAACCCATGTAATCGAAAGAGACAAAGTAATCAATACCAGTACGACTTTCTTTGAATTCATTTGGGATGTGTTTTTCAACACGCTGAATGTAATAATTCTGGTTATTGGCTAATGTTAACATAATAATTTCCTTTACAAAGTTAGATTAAGTTTAAATAGGGTTACCAAATAGATTATAAGTACTGTACTTAGCGATGTAATTAATAACGCACTTATAGTACATTTGTTTATCAACAGTTTGTTCTTTGTCGTAGATTAATTCACCCGCTAATTTGAATATAGTACCTGCGTTAAGAACAACTAGATTAGTAGATAGTGTGCTTTTATCAATATAGATAGAAAAATTCTTACAGTACTTCTTATAACTATCAGGAATACCTAATTGACTATTGAGACTACCTAAGTCTTGTCTACCTAAACCAATGCTTTTCGCAATCGTTAATAAAGACACTAAGGTAATGTAATTCACACATTTCTCACGCATGGTAAAACTATCGTAATTCACATCTTTCAATTTATCTGTCATTACGCAAATAGCATAGATAAATGCTTGTGATTCATTACGACCTAATGTTTCTGTTAAAGTGTAAGGTGTGTGAATTAATCCTTTGTAGTGCTCCTCAGTGGAGTAATTGTCCAGTATTTGGGATTTACTGACCAATACCCATTCATGACGAAACCATCCTTTTTTGATCTTCTTACGAATCACAATAGGATAGCTCGGCTTATCACCTATATACTCTTTCTCTACCCGAATAGAGAGACCTTTCTTCTTAATCTCTTTACCATAGTAGTTCAAGACTTCTTTACTTAGATATCTGATCTCATTAACCAGTTCATTAACAGAACTACCTGCTAATTTGAAATCGAGTGCTGTTGTTTGTACTGGTTTCAATGATAATTGCATAGTTATTTCCTTTATACAAAATGGAATGTAAAATTTATTTATATTCGATACGGTTTACTGAGTAAACAATATCACCCATGGCATCGATATCATCTCGCACGCCAATAACTGTATAAGTTAGACCTTGATCAATATATACTCCATGACTGTATTTAAAATAGCATTCAGGAATACCAAAGTCTTCGTACCACATTCGGATATTAGGAATCTCTATTTTTCCTGATTCTGTATAGAGCATCCAAAGAATCAGTAAGGAATAATATCGAGAACATTTCTCTAACATCTTAGGATTGCTTACTTTACAGCTTTTATACATTTCTCGTATATTCAGTAAAGAATACACTAATGCTTTAATCTCTGTATTACCAAAGCGTTTCGCAATCTCGTAAGGTGTAGATAATAGATGTTCTTTATTCGCTTCAAAATAGAAATCTAAAGTACTAATATCCGACTTAATAAGTTTCTTCTCTTTAAAGAAGAAATACTTTTTGTCTGTAGAATAAATATCAATCCCATGTCTGAATCCCGTATTGTCCAAAGCTCTGACTTTGAAACTCAATCCATGTTTTCTGACGTGTTCTCGATACTCTTTGACAATCATTTTAGAGAGTACTTCAATCTCTTCTTTTAAGTCTTCTAAAACAGTTCTTTTCAGATAAGACTTAATGACAAACTTAGACATCTTAATACGCTCCATTATTTACGTTTTGGTTTTAAGGTAAAGAAATAGTGACGACCTACTTTACGAGAAAGCTTTGCACGAGGAGCAGGTTTTCTTCCTGTAGAGAAAAAGATCGCATGACGAGAAGTATCATTACGCTTGTCCATGACATGTTGGAAATACTTCTTACGAGCTAAAGACATGATCTCTTTTTCTTTATTCGGATTGAATACTCTTCCACCTCTTAAAGAACGATTACGAAACCATTGGAATTGTCCTTTAGAAGCCACGACTTTCTTTACTGAATTCGCAAACTCATGGTGCTCTACTCGATTCAAGATAACATCGGCTACGGCTTCTTTACCTTTGATACTTTCGCCTTGAGCTTCGTAATAGATAGCCATGGCTAAATACTTTACCTCCTCATTGGTATTGGCTATTGCTGGCTTAAAAGTCAATGCCAATGAAGATAACAGGATCCACTTTAATGCTTTATTTGCTCTCATGATGATTTCCTTTACTAAAAATAGATTATACAAATTAAAAAATGAAATACACTCCTGCACCTATTAAAGGGCAGGAGTGTATTCTAGAGTATGGCTAATTAGCCACGGATTTTAGTAGTAGCAGGAGCAGGTTGTACTTCACGTACAATCACTTCGCGTACTACTTCTTTAACAACGGTAGGTTGAGGTACGACAACCGGTACACCACCGAAGACGTAAGAGACACCAACTGCTGCGCCTACGTTCTTACGGGTGTCGAAATTGACACCGGCTTTAGAAACCCATTTACCGCTTTTGCTGATATGCGCTACACCCAGAGCGATGGCACCTTCATGTTTGAAGTAGCCAGCACCTGCGCCGATGGAAGTTTGACCAGGGGCGTGTGGTTGGGGGATTGCAGCAATCGCATTCGCACCAGCGATACCGGCACGAGCTTCACGACGAGCATCGTGGATCTCTTGTTTCAGACGAGCTTCACTGCTAGATACGCCACGTACCAACTCGGTCAAGTTATTGATACGATCTGTGTTTGCGGCGATACCAGCGGCATTACCATTCACACCATCTTTCAGACCGGCAATATCCTTGTCTTGGTTTTCGTTCCAAGTAGTGTGTTTGCTGTCGGTTGCTTCGTTAGCAGCTTTGTTGTCAGCGATTTGTTGGTCTTGAGCAGTGTTCCATGTGTTTTGCGCTTCAACTGCTTTGTTCAAGTTGCCAATTTGCTCTGCATTGCCGGCAATTTTGTTAGCGTTAACGGCTACATCGTCTTTCACAGCAGCCAAACCACCATTCAGGCTAACGATGTCTTTGGCGTTTTGTGCGACTTTGCCATCCAGTGCTTTAACGGCATCGGCATTGGCTTTGACACCTTTAGCATTTTCAGCTACTTTATCCGCTACAGCGTACAACTGAGAACCGTTTACGGCATCAGTGCTATCAGCAGTCACACGACCGGCGGCTACGTTAGTAATGGTACGCTCAAAGCCTTTGCTACCTACAGACACAGTCGCTTTAGGACGGTGGGCTTGGAAGTTACCAAACTTAGTGCCGTTTACTTCGGCATTCAGAGTACCTACAGCCGCTTCAGTAGTAGAACCAGAACCAATCGCTACATCGTGGTTGTTGGTAGCTGTAGCACCTTGACCCAATGCGGTAGAGAAGCGACCGTTAGTGATGGCACCATTACCTACAGCAGTGCTTTGATCGGCAATTGCTTTAGTGCCTGAGCCAAGAGCAGTGGATTGACCACCCAATGCGTTAGCGTGGAAACCTACAGCTACGCCAGCACCTTTAGCAACCAGAGCATGAGCACCAATAGCAGTACCTGCGTCACCATCATCACCCACTACAGCACCTTTACCGTAAGCAGAACCAGAGTAAGCACCAACGTAAGTATCAGAACCTACAGCAGTTACGATGTTCGCAATGCCTTTGGCATGTGGACCTACGACTACAGATTGGTTACCGTTCACGATGTTCTCGTGACCAGCTACCACGTTCAATTTACCTGCAACGGTACCATGGATACCAGCAGCAGTGTTGGAATCACCTTCTACAGCGATGTCAGTACCGGTTACAGCATTGCCTGCACCGGTCACGATGTTTTGGTCGCCAGTGACTGTGTTAAACTTACCGTCTACCAAATTCTCTGCTTGTGCAGTAGCAGACAATGCGGCGACGATAGAGAGTGCGATCAAAGATTTTTTCATTTCAATTTCCTTTTAAGATGGATAAAGTAAAACGTCATTACGTTTTCCCGAACTATTCTCATTAAAAGAATAATCCCGTAATGACTACGAGAGGTTAAAAACAAACATTTACGGATTGAAATAAACAGATTATTCTGCTATTCCACTAAAATGGTATAGATTTGAAATATTCTAATTTACATGGTGTACTTTCCATTTCTATACTTGACCTCCTCATTATCTATCACTGAACCAGTATCAGGTTTATAAGTCTTTTGGAAGTTCTTCATCTTGCGGGGTTCTTTATACCCATGATAGAAAACAGTCTGTCCTCCGAAAATCTTGTTAAAGGTAATGACTACCATACCTATAATCAAATAAAAGAAATTTAGTACTAACTTAAAACGAGTGAATAAACACCAAATAAAGAAAGCAAAAATAAAGAGCTTAATCATTTTAAAAGTTCCTTTTAGAAAGTTAGAATAAATAGGATTACCTTACTCTTAGGTAAAGCCACTATAATGGTATAGGTTTCAGTAAATCTATAAATACGGCATAAATCCCACTCTCCTCCCTTAAACAGGAGGAGAGGAGGAATCTATTGTTTAAGAATAGTCTACAAAACATTCAGGATCAATTTGTAAGAAAGCACTTTCTGCATACACATCTGGTAAATCAGATTGATCAGTCATGACTAAGTAATCAGTCGGTACAATCTCAATCTCACCTGAAACCGTATCGACAAAGATACTCTTTCTTAGATTACAAGGCGCATAAAAGACATGGTGCTTTTCTAACCATTGGATGGTCTCATCCATTTCTGTAAATCGAATATAAGAAAGAATCTTCATGATAGATTTAATCCTGTTTATTAAATGTCTTAAATAAACCAATAGAAGTCGCTAACATCACTTTCTTATCCGTATCGACTAAATCATGGTTAAACTTCCAACCTAATCGAATACGTAAGCAACGAGACTTTAAGAAAGGATATCTATAGACTAAATAATATTCAAAGATACCATTAGAAGCGACTTGGAGGAGTTGTCCTGCTTCACGCTGATCTGAGGTATAGGGATTACCATACATTTTAATTGGGCCATGTAGTATAGTCCCACAAACCTCATGATCGAATGTATAACCTTTATTACGACAAATCCAGAAGACTCTACGAATGAATACTGGCCAATAGTCTTCATTGGGATGTCGTTTCAAATGGAATTCATCACCATCGATGGGATTGTCATGCGTTAAGAACCATTTAAAGACGAAAGGTATTTTACCTTTATAGTCGTCTCGCATAGAGAACCAAACAATCAATGGTGAGAATAATACAGTTAATACATTCACTAGCATAGAAGCCATGAACATAAAGCAATAAATCAAAATTACGACAGCTAATCTCTGTTTTAAGGTTTTATCCATTTAACCTCTTTTTATTAATTTCTTTAAATAAACTTCACATCCTGTACGAATTCTACTTGATCACGAGATTCAGGATCTTGTTCGTAGAAGGTAATCTCAGGAGGAATCGTATCATTCATGACTTCTTGAGGAATGACTTGTACATCTTTACCTTTCAAGAGATCAGGATTACGATTCAAGAATGTACGTAATTTATCGTAGATGGCTTTACGAGCAGTAAAACCATGAGCATCTCCTACTCGAGTGGTTTTGTGACCAATGTTGACTTTATCACAACAACCATCGATATCACCTTTATCCGCATAAGCATTGATTCCATTCTTAGACCAGAACCAATAAGCTGCTGCAGTACCTAAGTCTTTCTCTAAGAGTAAGTGAGGTGAAGTAGAAGGCAACATGTTACGAGAACGGAAGAATTCCATGTAGTTGGTTTTACCGGTTACTTGAATCGGACCTTTACCAGAATAGTTCCAACCATCGTCACTAGACTCAGGACCATTACCCATACGGTTTGCATAGCAGTGGTTTGCAATCGCACGAGGATTCTTAGCAATAGCCAGAGCTTTCGCATTAGGTGTACCATTAGGGTTAGCGTAGCGTTTAGGCCACGTACGGGCTAAGCCTTGAGCAGAGTAGTTTAAGTTTTCTTTCAATACACGCAGGTAATTCGATTCGATCATTACGTTAGCTAAGAATGCCGCTACACGATTAACCGTATTGACGCCATATTCATCAGCATACTTAGCAAAGTAAGGTGCCCATTCAGTAGCAATATTAACAGAACAGCCTGCCGCAGATAAAATCTGTTTCCAGTTTTCAGCTTTCATTCGTTTTATCCTTTTTTAGTATAAAGATAAAAAATAAAGAAATAGACCCTCTACCCTATTCTAAAAATAAAGGGAGAGAGTCTATTAGCTATAGTATTAGTTGTGGAAATAGTTCAAGAGGCGAGTTTTAGCACCTTCAGAGAAACCATATTCCAAAGCTTTAGTCATGTCAATAGAAGTACGAAGATTCTTCTGGCGAGTCATTGGATCTTTCAGAGAAGTCAACATGTTCATCAAGTTCGCATAGCAGCGTTGAGAAACAGGATCCAATACCAAGTTTTCTTGGAAACGTGAAAGATTCAAGAATCCCAATACTTCAGGTTCATCACACATCAATTGCAACAAGAAATCCATGGAGTAACGGAATGAAGCTGAATCCGTTTTGGTAATGATGTCCATGATGTTGTAATAGAGGCCTACTTGCATGGCAGGACCTTCATTGACTACGAAGTTCTTATCGCCCATCAGTGTCAGAATGTGTCCATTGAATTGCTTCATTTTAGCTACATAGTCAATAATACCAGACAAGCACATTTGTGCAGTGGTAGAAACGTGTTTAAAGACTTCATCTTGAGACAAACGATCGTAGGTATTGTTGTAAGTACGATTACGATCCAAGTCTTCCAAATCACGTACACCATCTTGTTGAGTTTCTACCAAAACTTCAGGTACGACTGGTTTCGCAGACATGTCAATTTCGTATAAAGCAGGTTCCAGGTAATCTGGATCATTCGGATCCAATACTTCTTCTTTGCTAGGAGTATCCAAACGATCTTCGTTCTTAGGATTCTTCGCTTGCTCTTCTGCTCTCTCTTGAGCTGCCAATTCAGCTTCTTCTTCCTCACGAGCCTTTTGCTCTTCTTCTAATCGTTGACGACGATTCTTGTTGAAGTTTCGATCAAGGTTTTGACGTTGGTAAATTTGTTGCTTGTTATTTGCCATGATAATAAGGATCCTTATAGTAAAGTGAATAAAATAGTTTTACATAGATTTGTAAAAAAGAAGTTTGCGCTAGACTTCATAGGTTTAACCAAATCACTATTTAAATCAAAAAAAAGAATATCCCAGTAGGAATACTCTTTTTATTAGTAATCAGGAAATTAATCCTGATTACCAAAGATGACTTCATTAATTGCTCGTGTAGCAATCATCACCACTCCTGGCAATACTACAGTCCACATGGAAGCCATACCAATGGATTTCATCAAGCTACCAGTAGTGTATACATGTGCCACTAATAGAGGCACGCTAATGAAACTGCTGATCATTACGATGAATGAAATAAAACTTACAAAAGAAGTGAAAGTATCGAAAGATTGTTTCATTTTAAAAGATCCTTATACAAAAGATTAAAGTTTCTAATAGAGTTATCTCTATTAGGTTCAAGGTAATAGTATATACTTGAAATAATCTAAACTATAAAGATCTATTCTTCTTAAAACACTACTTGCTTCAAGGCTTGGTTATAAGGTACCAAGCCATCTATCTCCATGTTAGTATCTAGATTAGCTAAAGCATTATTACTAATAATACCATCTAAGTGAATGCTACGCAATATGTCTAAAGGTAATCCTAATCGATTCTTAAAGGTAAATACCAATAAGTCATCTAAGTAATATACCTTTCTAGAGATTCCTTTCAACCGAACATAAGTTCGTCCTTCTCAGTCTATCACTTTCTTTACAAACTCTACTCTACCACTGTTGTAATGTCTTCTAATAGTACCGTATTCACTAATAGAATATCTTTCATGGTATCTTACATCAGGTATTGAATAGAATATTTCCATAATAGTTTCCTTTCTTAATAATAAGGTTATTCAATCTACCAATCTAATAATATCTATTTGTAAATAGTTAGTCTATTCTCTAATAATACACAATACACTTATCCATACGGCTACGAGTATCCATTTCGCTTACACTCCATTCCTACTCTACACCTAGGTGAATAAGTGTATTGGTAATCTAAATCAATCTAGAAACTAATAATAAAGCAATCTATCCCTACAGGCCTCGCTCACGCTCCGCCCCTCTCTTACTCTCTTTTCTATTTCCCTAATAATACAGTATAATGTATTTCTAAATCTCATTTTGTATAATAATAGATTTCTTCTCTAATAATAAAGAATAATTCTTATTATTGTAAAAGTCATTCTAATAATACAGGAATACTCACTAATCGTTCGTATAACACTACTAATTCCTACTTTATTATTCCTTTCACTCACCCAGCGGTAGCGTATATGGGTGAAAGGAATAATAAATACTACTAATAATACATTTCTTTTCTAATAATAAAGAAATAAATTCTATTATATAAAAAAACATTTTTATTATTATACAAAATAAATCTAATTCTTCTTAAATTCCTCGTAAATACGAGTATTTTCTAATTCTAATATATTTTCTCTATAATAATAGAAAAGTATTTATAATCTAAAATAGATTAAAATAAAGTAAATAAATAGATAAAATAAATAATAGTAAAGTATAGAGAATATATCGTATTTACTAGCTACAAAAGCAAATATAGCAGTTCTGTAATGTTTATAATGTGTTTTCCTGATGTTTTGC